>VOFK01001089.1_pt1 | contig 37453 bp, 63 predicted proteins | sample 5384121 | NCBI WGS metagenome assembly VOFK01 (sample SAMN12384730, study PRJNA508395) | human gut metagenome | isolation source: healthy gut J | host: Homo sapiens | reverse complement strand
CTCAAAGGCCGCGGTGTGCTTGTCTTCATCGTCGCGCCTGCGCCAATAGTGTCGGATATCCTCAATGCCTGCATTTCGGGCATCTCCTCGCAGTCGCCGGCTTTGCCGTAACGCATGATTTGCACTTGTTTATGAGTTACCGTCGGCTTGCCGCTGCCTGCGCCGCAGTGATGATGCAGCGCGCCTCAGTCGCCATGAGGCAAGCCTTTCTGCATGGGATTAAGCCCGGCAAATCGGTTCTGTTATTTTCTTCTCGCTTCGAGATATCTTTTGTTAAAACCATTATTCATAGCGTGTTATTTTACCACTGTTCGACCGGCTCTTCAAGAGTCAAGAACCATATGGTCATAGCGCTTTTGACGGACGTCGTTATAATAAGCGCGCAGAAAATGGAGAACCATGTTATGGCAAGGTTAATGGGATACACCGCATGGACGTTTCAAACGTCCGAGATGCCGGGAACACGGTGTAGATCCATGATTTTCGCGTTCCGCACACGCCGAATATCGTACAGCGCAGAGTCGGTCGAAATGCGCCGAAGCCGCGCATGTAGCCGGGACATGCAGTCATATATCGTTGAAAAAAATATGACATGAAAATGAATTTCATCTACCATGCCGAGGGAATGACCTCGGGTCGTTATTGAACAGCGCGATAAGGTATTTGCCGGAGCAGCGCGCACACACACGGCGCTAACGCCGTTGTTATAACGCTTTTTTAAGGCAGAGCTTTTTGTGGCAGAGGTCTATCTGACTGGCGCGTGTTTGGCCGAGCGTAGTGCAGGTCGTCCGGAGCGAGTGGGATACGCCATGATCTCGAACATTGAACGCAGCCGAGGACGCCGCCATCGTCACCTTGCCGAGGCTGTTTATCGGTTCTTCGTTTTTCGTGTTCTTACATTATTTAACAAATTTAATAAGTTTACGAGCTCAAAGAAGAAAAATGCTTCAAATTGCGTAAGCATTCAGTCACGACAGCATTTCGCGAAGCTGTGCTATCGCTTTGCGCTCAAGGCGCGACATTCGGACCCGCGACACTCCCAGCCACCTTGGCTGCTCCTGAGTAAAGCCGTGATAATAGCGAGATACAGGGTCTTCTCCGCTCCTTCGAAGCCTCAATGGCGCAGCGGAGCCACATGCTCGATCGCGCTGCCCTCGCCCCTCGGTGTCGCACACAGAACGTGCTCAAGCGTGAAGCCGTTCGCCCGTCTCGCGCTGCAGGCTTTCGGCCGATTTGCCGCCGTTTCTGCAAAAGCGATGTCCTCGGTGTCAGCCTCGGTTTCGGCCGCAAAGTTCAGAGATCAGCGGCACGGCCGAGGCGCGTTCGCGCGCACCGTGCGCGTATATGAGCGATCGCTTTGATCTGGCTGAATCTTCACTGCGTTCCGTCATCACGCGAGAAACGCGCATCTTCGCCTGCTATCTTCGGCACGGCATAGGTCGAAAACTGCGTTCCGGAACCCGGGATCGAAGCCCGGCAACGGCTTTTAAGCGAAGCCGAGGCAGCCGGAGCTGATCACAGATCGTCGCGTCGAAAGCGCCGCGCAACGCTCCAGATAAGCGAATTATCCTCTCAACGAGCCGCGTTTCGGACGCCGCCTTTGTCCCTTCGCACCAGATCGTTGAGCATACACTTCGGTCATCTAAAGCCTCTGCGCTGGCGGATAGTTCTCAGCATCGTTACCGTAGTGCCCTTGTCTGGCGTACTTTTGACCTTCAGCTTGTCCCATAGCTCCGCTAACAGGAAGCTCCATACCGCCGTGCTCCTCAAGCCGCCGGTATATCGGCAGCATCGCCCGCTGAAGATCGGCTATGCCGCGCCCTTTATCTCGGATAACTATCTCGAGCTTTTCTCCGTCAAGCGATGAAGGCGCATTTTTGTCCCGATGTTGTCCACGCGTGATGTTACCGCCTCGCTTGATCGAGGGTGCGTTTGTCGTTCAGCTCGTCGAGCGGCCTCAGCCAAGCTTTATGTAGTTTGTCTCGTTCATCGTCTTTCTTCTCTCCTCTTCAGCGCCCCAGCGCGACCGGGACGAGCGGTCTATGCCCGAGGCGTCTATCACCCGCTGCGGCTGGCGCGCGGGGTTTTCGATCCATGCCCTGCCGCCGAGGTTTTTCATTCTTCTGCTCACCCGGATTATCACCGCGATTCCGGAGAATCCATGAAGACTCAGCCCCGACATATCCAATGCGCAGTCGCGCGGCAGGTATTCGTCAAGCAGTTCGTCAATGGTGTGTATCGCGCAGCGCGCGGCGTGGTGATCGAGCTCCCCGGTAAGGTACACCGTGAGCCCGCGCTGAAAGCCGTGCTTATGTTCATTGCCTTTCTCTCCCTTAAACAAAAATGACACCGCATATTGCTATGCGGTGTCATTGTATAACTTTATATATGCAATTACGGTCGAAGCCTGTCAGCGGAACACGGATTTATTTGCCGAGGTGCTCAAGGCTGAGCTTGAGGTTTTCAATCAGCGCTTCGAGCTTTGCCTTCTTGTCGCGCTCCATGTTGACGACGTTCTCCGGTGCGCGCGGGAGATAAACTTTCGTTTGCGAGCTTTTTGCTATCTGGCCCTCGCTGCTTTCCGGCATTGGCAAGCTCGCGAGGATGCGCGCCTCTTTCTCGAGGTCGACAAGCTCTGCCATCGGCATGAACATCCTCGCCTCGTCGGTGACGACGGATACCATACCGTCGGGGCTCTCGGGGGGGCGTCCTGCACGCTTATATTGCTTGCAGGCAAGCTTGCAGATGTAGGCGTCCTGCCTCGAAGGCTGCCTTCTTATCGGTGGCGATGATGAGGTGCGCCTTTCTGGACGGGGGCACGTTCATCTCGCTGCGGCGGGCACGGACTGCCTTGATAGCGGCCATGACCATCTCGAAGTTATGCTCATCCTCGGGGAAGCTCAGCTCCGGCTTGTACTCGGGTAACGCTCTATCATGAGCGCCTCGCCCTCGTGCGGCAGCGCCTGCCAGATCTCCTCGGAGATGAAGGGCATGAACGGGTGCAAGCTTGAGTATCTCCACCAGCACGTAGAGCAGCACTTTCTGCGCTGCGAGCTTGGACTCCTCGTCCTCGCCGTTGAGGCGGGGCTTCGTCAAGCTCTATATACCAGTCGCAGTAGCTGTCCCAGATAAAGTCATATATCTTGCCCGCAGCGACGCCCAGCTCAAAGCTGTCCATATTCTCGTTGACCTCTTTGACGACATCGTTGAGCTTGAGAGTCCACTTATCCTCTATCTCCAGCTTCTCGGGCAGCTCGTTCTTTTCGACGGTGAGGTTCATCATGACGAAGCGCGAGGCGTTCCATATCTTGTTGCAGAAGTTGCGCATGGCTTCGCACTTCTCCACGTAGAAGCGCATGTCGTTGCCGGGAGAGTTGCCGGTGATGAGGTTGAAGCGAAGCGCGTCTGCGCCGTAGGTCTCGACCATTTCAAGCGGATCAATGCCGTTGCCGAGAGACTTGGACATCTTGCGCCCCTGACTGTCGCGCACAAGGCCGTGGATAAAGACGGTCTTGAACGGCTTCTTTCATCTGCTCCAGCCCGGAGAAGATCATTCTCGCGACCCAGAAGAAGATTATGTCATAGCCCGTGACCATGACGCTGTGGGGTACCAATAGTTGAGATCGTCGGTCTTTGTCCGGCCAGCCCATCGTGGAGAACGGCCAGAGCGCAGAGCTGAACCAGGTATCGAGCACGTCCTCATCACGGCGGATATTCCTGCTGTGGCAGCACTCGCACTCGACCGCGTCCTCGCGAGACGGTGATGTGGCCGCAGTCGTCGCAGTACCATGCGGGTATCTGGTGCCCCCACCAGAGCTGACGGGAGATGCACCAGTCATGCACGTTCTCCATCCAGTTGAGGTACGTCTTCGTAAAGCGCTCGGGCACGAACTTTATGCGCCCGTCCTTGACGACGTTTATCGCTTTCTTGCAAGCGGAGCCATCTTTGACGAACCACTGCGGGGTCAGCGAGCGGCTCAACCGCATTGCCGCAGCGGTAGCAGCAGCCGACGTTGTGGCTGTACGGCTCGACCTTGACAAGGTAGCCCCCCTGCTCCTCGAGGTCGGCAACGATGGCCTTGCGCCCGTAGCGGTCAATGCCGTCATACTTGCCGCCGTTTATTATCTTGCCGTCCTCGTCGATGCACTGTATCTGCTCAAGGTCATGGCGCAGGCCGACCTCATAGTCGTTGGGTCGTGACAGGGCGTCATCTTGACGGCGCCGGTGCCGAAGCCCAGCTCGACATAGTCGTCCGCCACGATGGGCAGCTTGCGCCCGACGAGCGGAAGAATGGCGTTCTTGCCGACAAGGTGCTGATACTTCTCATCCGCGGGGTTGACTGCGACGCCGGTGTCGCCCAGCATGGTCTCGACGGGTCGTCGCGATGATGAATTCCTCGTCGGAATCCTCGACCGGGTAGCGGATGTACCAGAAGGAGCCGGGGATGTCCTTATATTCGACCTCGGCGTCGGACAGCGCGGTGCGGCAGTGCGGGCACCAGTTGATGATGCGGCTGCCCTTGTAGATAAGCCCTTTCTCATAGAGGTCGCAGAAGGTCTCGCGCACGGCCTTGGCGCAGGTCTCGTCCATGGTGAAGCGGCTGCGGCTCCCAGTCGCAGCTTACGCCCATGCTCTTCTGCTGCTCGACTATGCGGTCGCCGTACTTCTGCTTCCAGTCCCAGACGCGCTCAAGGAACTTGTCGCGGCCGAGATCGTAGCGGGTCTTGCCCTCCTCCCTTGCGCAGCACCTCTTCGACCTTTATCTGGGGCGATGCCGGCATGGTCAACGCCCGGGCAGCCACAGCGCGGCATAGCCCCTGCATTCTCTTATAACGGGTCAGGATATCCTGAAGCGTCGCATCAAGGGCATGCCCCATGTGGAGCTGACCGGTGACATTGGGGGGCGGCATAACGATGGAGAACGGCTTCTTATCGGGGTCGATCTTGCCCTCGAAATAGTGCCCGTCCATCCACATCTCATAGACCTTTTTCTCGACCGATTTAGGGTCGTACACTTTCGGAAGTTCTTTCATTCTCTGCTCTCCTCTCACATAGAAAAACGCCCTGAAGCACATAGCTTCAGGGCGATAATTTACCGCGGTACACCTGAATTCCGCATACTGCGGCACTCATGCCTTTAACGCGAAAGCCACGCCCGGACTACACAGTCACCCTTCACCCGGGATGCTCAAGGCCGACCTTCCGCAGCGCTTCACAAGAGCTTTCACCAACCGCTCCCTCTCTGAGATCCGCACACCGCGTACTCCTGCCTGTCACAGCAATGGAATGATTTTAGCGCAGGCAGCCGGATTTGTCAACACCTGCTGCGCAAAGTATTTTGTTTTGTTTACGCGAGCAGAGCCTTTGAGCTGCTCCAAGGTTATGCAGGCCGACGACGCCTTTTACCGCCTTGCCGTCGCGGATGACGACGAGCGTCGGGATGCTGCTCACGCCGAAGCGCTGCGCAAGGCCGGGTTCTCGTCCACATCCACCTTGCATATCTTGACGCTGCCCTGAAGCCCGTGTCCAGCTTCTCGAAGCACCGATGCGGCATGCGGCAGGGTGGGCCGCACCATGTCGCCCAGAAGTCCACAAGGCAGGTGCCCTGACTGGTTTCGGTATCGAAATTATTCTCATTCAGATGTGCAATAGCCATTTTTATTTCTCCTTTATACTTTTTTTACTTATTTTCCTTAACGTACTCGCACGCCGAGAGTGCCGCGATGTTGCCTTCGCCCGCGGCCTTGGCGAGCTGATAGGGCTTTCCGGTACAGTCACCGCAGGCAAAGACGCCGGGGATCGACGTGCTCATGTCACGCTTCGTGACGATCGCGCCGTTTTCATATTCCAGCCCGTCTATCAGCTTTGAGACGGAAATGCTGTCCTTGATTATAAACACGCCGTCGACTGGGTGCTCCTTGCTGCCCGCGATGAGCGTGTCCGCTTTCATGCCGCCGCGTATCTCATAGCGCAGGTTCTCCTTGAAGTGCAGCACATTGCAGCCGATGCCGCGCAGAAAGTCCGCGTCGTCATACGCTTCGCGGTTATTGCCGATGATCGCAACGGTCTTGCCCCTATAGAGCATCCCATCGCAGGTCGCGCAGTAGCTCACGCCGCGGCCTAAAAACTCTGCCTCGCCAGGATAGAGCTTCTCCCGCGTAATGCCGAGGGCAAGGATGACCGCTTTTGCCTCATAGAAATCGTTCCCGACCGCAACGCCGAAGCTGCCGCCCATGTCCATAACGTTCAGTGCGCGCCCGCGGATGAGCTTTGCGCCGCTGCCCTCTAACTGATGCCGCAGCAGTTCGGACAGTTCCGTCCGCTGAGCCCGGCAAGCCCCGGATAGTTCGTTATCTTCTCCGCCTTATACAGGCTCTCCGACTCCATGGGATTTGCTATCACCACGGTGCGTTTCCCGCGGTTCATCACCGTCAGCGCCGCCGAGGTGCCGCGATACCGCCGCCGATTATTATAATGTCAAAGCTCTCCGACACCCGCCGTCACCCGCTTCCGTCAATTTTCATAGTTAGTCTACCACATTTTTATTGTAATTACCAGAGCAATCGTTTATAATATTCGAGAAATATTAGCATAGGAGAGATGAGGACATGGAAGAAGCTGCCAGAAACTTTATCGACGCATTTGTACCAGGAGGATCTTTCGAGGGGACACCGCTGTTACGGGATGCAAATCCACACGCGTTTTCCGCCCGAGCCCAACGGTTATCTGCATATAGGCCACTGCAAGGCTTTGACCATTGACTTCGGTACTGCCGAGCGCTTCGGCGGTATATGCAACCTCCGCATGGACGATACCAACCCCGCCAAGGAGGACACCGAATTTGTCGACGCGATAAAGGAGGACATCCATTGGCTGGGCTTTGACTGGGGCGACCGGTTTTTCTACGGTTCGGATTATTTTGAGCAGACCTACGGCTACGCTATCGAGCTTATAAAGAAGGGTCTTGCCTATGTCTGCGAGCTTACGCCGGAGCAGTTCCGTGAGTACCGCGGTGACACCAACCGTCCCAGCCGTCAGCCCGTGGCGCGACAGACCCATTGAAGAGAGCCTTGACCTGTTCCAGCGCATGAGGAACGGCGAATTTGAAGAGGGGCGCTACACACTGCGCGCAAAGATCGATCTTGCCAGCGGCAACTTCAATATGCGCGACCCCGTGCTCTACCGCATCCGCTATATTGAGCACCACCGGCAGGGCACCAAGTGGTGCATCTTCCCGATGTATGACTTTGCCCACCCGATCCAGGATGCCATCGAGGGCATTACGCACTCGCTCTGCTCGCTTGAGTATGAGGATCACCGCCCGCTTTATGACTGGGTCGTGTCGAACGTCTCCATTCCCGGCATCAAGCCGAGACAGATTGAGTTCTCAAGGCTCGGTATCAATCACACCGTCATGTCCAAGCGCAAGCTCCGTCAGCTCGTGCAGGAGGGCTACGTCTCCGGCTGGGACGATCCGCGCATGCCGACCCTGTGCGGCCTGCGCCGCCGCGGGTACACCAGCGCGTCCATCCGTGAGTTCTGTGACCGCATAGGCGTGTCGAAGGTCCCGGATCGACGGTCGACCTTGCGCTGCTTGAGAGCTGCCTGCGTGACGACCTCAATGCAAACGCCCGCCGTGTCATGGCCGTGCTCAATCCCGTGAAGCTCACCGTCACCAATTACCCCGCCGGCAAGAGCGAAACTCTCACCGTTGAGAATAATCCCCCGTCCTGAGGATGGGGACGAGAGAGGTCAGCTTCTCCCGTGAGCTGTACATCGAGGCGGACGATTTCATGGAGGAGCCCGCGCCGAAGTACAAGCGCATGTACCCCGGCAACGAGGTTCGCCTCAAGGGTGCGTACCTTGTCAAGTGCACCGGCTGCGTCAAGGACGCTGACGGCAATGTTATCGAAGTTCTCTGCGAGTACGATCCCGACAGCCGCGGCGGCGATCCCGCCGACGGACGCAAGGTCAAGGGCGCAACGATCCATTGGGTCGATGCCGCCACCGCCGCTGACGCCGAGGTGCGCGTCTACGGCAACCTCTTCAGCGATCCCGACCCCGACGGCCCGGATAAGAACTTCCTTGACTATCTCGATCCCGACAGCCTGAACATCCTCACCGGCTGCAAGGTCGAGCACAGCTCTCGCCGAAATGCCCATGCCAGAAAAGGGTAAGGACTCCACCGGCCTGCAGTTCATGCGTCAGGGCTACTTCTGCCTTGATAACCGCGACGCTGAGCCCGGCCATCTGGTCTTCAACCGCTCCGTCGCCCTCAAGGACAGCTTCAAAAAGTAATATAAACATAAACCGTCAGGAAGCTCGCTTCCTGACGGTGTTTTATATTCAGCCTGTCAGTCTATGCTGACTCTCATGCCGTTGAGCTCCACGCCGTTGTCGGCGGGGATGAGGATGTACCTGCGCCCGTCGATCACGCGCGTCTCGACGAGGTGGACATGCTGCGGGTCGACGCTTATCTTGACTTCGGGCGTCTCAAGCTTAAAGTGGCGGCTGTCGATGATGTTCGCGGGGCTGAGTTCTGCATTCTCGCCGAACTCCTCGCGGCATTTCTCTTCAAAGGCCTCGGCCTGCTCCGCGCTCACGCCGTGGTTTTCGAGTATCTCCGCCATGTCCTCGGGGCTTATCGACAGCGGCTCCGGGTCGCGGCTCTCCTTGTGGACGCTGATGCGCTCCATAAGCTCGGTGTGCACACCCTGCATCAGCGAGAGGCTGCACTCCCTTATCGAGTGTGCCGGTCATGACGTCGATGAAGGTCTCCTGCTGCGCGCCTGCGGGCATCGGAACCTGCGTCTTGAACACAGCGTCAATGAAGTCCTGATGATCTTCGTTCACATTGCGGGAGTAGAACAGCGCGTTATAAATATTCGCGCTGCGCTCGTCAAAAAGCTCGGGTACATGAAGCCCAGCTCCGGTGCGGCAACGAGCTGCCCGCCGGGGAAGTTCTGAAAGCGCTTGTCGTCAGGAGAGTAGCCGAACTGCGCCTTGCCGGTCTTGACCGGGCACAGGCAGCAGACCATGTATTTGAACACGTCGCGGTCGTTGTCGTCAGGGCTGCCGTCCTTGCCGTAGTGCGGCACATCGTAGATATCAAAGGCCAGCAGTATCACGTAGCCGCTCTCGTCGGGCGTGACGGCGTCGATGATGCACTTATAGAACTCATCGCGCAGCGCGGCGTCCGAGAGTTCGGACTTTCTCAGCGCAGAGAGCAGACGCACCTCGTCGCTGTCCATGACCTGCTTTGTCGCAAAGGACAGGGACATGAGGTTGCGCCCCAGCGTACCGGAGAGCGACTTGCGCAGCAGGGACAGATACTTCTCCGTCTCCTCCTGCGTCAGCATCGCGACCGACTCGTCTATGTAGGACACGATCTCTTTAGCTGAGTTTACATAACACCCAAATATATGACTTATATTATTGCGTTCAAGCTTGAATCTGCGGCGTATCTCGCCGACTTCCTTCTTGTTCATGGCTCCTCCGTGGTGTGTCAATTGCGGAGATCATCCGCTTATTTAATGCCACGGTATTATCGCACATTTTGCGCGCGGATTCAAGTGAACAGTTCAGCGCATTGCGCTGCGGTGAAAAAAATTTTGTTTTGTACGCAACCAAAGCTGCCGAAAACGGAACTATATGTATGAGAGCGCTCAATAATTACAAGGAGGATGTCATGGAAGACGAAAAGATAATCGCTCTGTATTGGCAGCGTGACCAGTCCGCCATTGACGAGACCGATAGGAAATACGGCGTCCAGCTCCGCGGGCTGTCATACGGCATACTTTTCTGACAGAGAGGACGCGGAGGAATGCGTCTCCGATACATATATGGCGGTGTGGAACAGCCTTCCCCCAGCGGCCGAAGCGGCTGCGCGCCTACGCCGCGGCGATAGTGCGCAACCTGAGCCTTCGGCGTGTGCGCGACAGGTATTCTAAAAAGCGTGGCGGCGGTGAGGTCGCGCTCGTGCTGGAGGAGCTTGAGGACTGTCTGTGTTCTCAGACCTCCGTTGAGCGTGAGTATGAGCAAAAAGGAGCTTGCCGGGAAGATAGAGGAGTTTCTGTACACGCTCTCCGCCGATGACCGGCGTATCTTCATGTGCCGCTATTGGGGCTTTGCCCCTGTCGCAGAGATCGCACGTAAGCTCGGCTGCCCGCAGAGCAAAGTGAAAAGCTCGCTGCACCGCACACGCGGGAAGCTTCAGAAGTATCTGACAAAGGAGGGGCTTATATGAACGCTTATGATTTTCTCCTGTCGCTCGACAGGCTAGAAAGGGCGGCTCGATGAGACAATAGACTGCCTTTATCCGAAAGAACGGCGCGGCGGCAGACGCGCGTCGCACGCTGCTTATCGCCGCGGTGCTCGCATCGCTCTTCACAGCGGCAGCCTTCGCGTCGGATTTCCTCGGCTTCAGGGAGGCGATAATAAGATCCGGCAGCATTGGCCGGATACCGGACTGTACCGTACCGTCACGCACGAGGACGGGAGCACGGAGACGCGGGATATGTCCAACAGCGCGAATGTCAGCATGACAAAGCCTGAGAAAGCCCCGGAGAGCATGCAGCCGTGGGTCGAGAACATAAACGCCGCGGCGAAGGAGTGGTCAGACTACCGGCGTGAAGAGTGGAAACGCTATCTGAATGAGATGCTGCCGAACGTAGGCCGGTTCTATGACGGCAGCTCCACAGAGGAACCGGAATACGTCAATAACGGCGACGGAACATATACCGTGAAGCCGTTAAGCAGAGAATCTATAAAGACCCGGTGACGGCACTCGGTCATAGAATACGAAGACGAGTCGAGCTTCTTTGTGATAAGCGAAGAGGAATATGAAAACATCACTGAACTTTCCCAAATCTTCTACGGCGGATACTACCAGAGCAAATACGACTGGAATTACGGCGCATGGGACGAGGCAAGCGACGCAAAGCTCGCCGAGATAGCGGAGAAGCACGGTCTGCGGCTGCGCAGCGGAGAAAAACTGAGCGTACCGGGATGAGCGCCCCATAGCAAACGGCGCTCCTGCCGACAGGTGCTTCAGCCCTGAGGAGCTCGTGCGTATGCTCACCGAGCGCTGCTGCAAGGGAGACTTTTTCAAAACTGTTCCGACAGCCTTTGATAAGCTCTATTTCCTCAGTACCGGCTCTTTCGGCCTGTGCTGTGAGCTGCCGGTGGAGGACGGCGCGGAGCTATGTGTCTACATCCGCAACACCGTCAGCGACGAATTTGCCACCGGTAATGAGATCGGCGCCATCGTCACGGATTATACCAAGTACCTCACCCGCACACGCACCGCCCCCGACGGCACGGAGCTGTATATCGCACAGGGCGATGAGGATGCATACATATATGCCTACCTTGACAGCTCCTTCATGGTCATGAACGTTTATGTAAATCCGTTCGGCAATAATCCGGATTTGAAGCTGACCGAGGATTATGTAAACCAAGCCGCCGACAGCTTTAATTATACCAATCTGTAAGACTCAGCTATTGCTGCATATAAAACGACCGCAGTCTCTTTTTGAGACCGCAGTCGTTTTTTTTAGATGTTTGCCTATACTTTTTATCTAAGCTTTTCGAGCGTGAGGCTGTCTCTTTCGCCGCCGTAGAACTTATCCAGCACTGCGCCGAACACCGGCTCATCCGGGGCTGCCGCTTCAAACAGAGTCATGCATGAGCACAGCTTGAGGTTGTCCGGCCAGCCCATAACAGCCGCCGGGTCGTTGGTGTCAAGCGCAAGCAGCGCGTTCGATATCTCGCGCAGGTTCCTGCCAAGCCCCGGATGGGCAATGAAGCGCTTCGCTTCCTCGATGCCGTGGATGCCGTAATACTGCGCCGTCGAGCTCATGCCGAGCCTCCCTGAGCTGCGGAAAAATGTACCACATCCAGTGGCTGCGCTTATGGCCGCTGCGTATCTCCGCAAGCGCCGTGCCGTAATCCCGCGCCTGTGAGGAAACAAATCTTTCAAGGCTGTCCATTTACTGCTCCTCTCAGCCGACTGTGCCTATCTGCGTATCCTTGAACGGATAGTTCCCGTCTTCGACGGTCACTTTCATCCAGTCATACGGCGTTCCGTCGTAGAGAATGCTCTCCAGGGCGCTGCACCCATAAAAGGCATATTCCTCTATTATCATAAGGCTCTTCGGCAGTTCGATATGGTCAAAGCTCGCGCAGCGGAAAAACGCATAGCCGCGTATCTTTCTCACCGAATCGCCGAGCGTGACCGTCTCCAATGCACCGCAGTCGTAAAACGCCGCGCCGCCAACGTCCTCAACCTCGTCCGGGATATCGATTCCTTTCAGGCTCGTGCATTCGCTGAATGACCGCGCGCCGATCAGCGCAACGGTGTCCGAAAGTACCGCCTCTTCGAGGTTCGTGCAGTCGGCAAAGGCATACTCCCCTACGCTCGTGACACCGTCCTCGACGACGGCTTTCTTGATATCATCCTTGAATTCGCGCCACGGAGCGGTATAACCGGTGTCCTTGTAATTGTTCATAGCGCCGCTGCCGCTGAACGTGAGCACGCCGTAAGAATCGAATTGCCACGTGACAGCGTTGCCGGCCTCGCCTGACTGCAGTATGACCGCCGGTTCGGGTGTAGGCTCAGAGTCGGCTCGGGCTCGAAGTCGCGGTCGCCGCCGTTACGATATCCTCCGTCTCAGGCTCCGCCGATGCACACCATCCAGCCCACGCCGTTCTGCTCGCTGCCCGCACCCGCAGATGCTGGAGACTTTATTTTGTTGTTGATGATAGGGAAGGATGCCGATCGTTTTCTCCTCGTCATCCTTTGAAGCCCGGACCGCATCCTGTCAGTGAGGGCAGGTTGGTATTATATATTCCTGTTCACTATCCTTTGCTCACGGTGAGAACGGTGATATTGTCATGCTTGCCCGGTCTGCCGCCCGCCATTGCCGCGCGCGCGTGAGCACCGGGCAGATGCATTGCTGTTGCCGGCATGCTGGAGCATCAGTCTCTGTATATCCTCTTCCGGCAGCGCCTTTGTACAGGCCGTCGGAAGCAAAAGAAGTATCATGTCGTCCTCCGCCGAGCCGAACTCAATCACGCCCGTATCGATCAGAAGGTTGCCGCCCTTGCCGACATAGCTTATGAGCGCTTCCTTCTGGCCGTCGGTCTCGACATCTTCCTGCGTGATGTACCCCGCGTTGCACTGCTCCTGAAGCAGCAGGCGGAAGTTATGGTCGCGCGTGATCCTCGAGCCGCCCCGTTGTGCAGGTAGTAAATGCGGCTGTCTCCCGTGGAGACCCAGTATGCCTTGCTGCCGCGGACGACTACCGCAAGCCGTCGTGCCGCTGCGGAGCTTTCTTCCGCTCTGGTCGGTGATCGCGGAGACCTCATCATCTGCCGCCGTGACAAGCTCCTTGAGCACCTGACACACATCGTCGACCTTGCCCATCTGATAGTAGCCGTTATATACAAGCTCCGCGCACATGCGGCTTGCGATCTCGCCGCCCTCCATGCCGCCCATGCCGTCGCATACTATCGCGAGCATGCCGGAGTCCTTCACGGCCTCGCTGTTGGTATCGGGAGTAAACAGGAAAAAGTCCTGCTGATACTTTCTGTCGCCGATTATGCTCTCTGCCGTGACGGTGATAGCCTCGGGTTTATTCGTCTTGTTCGGTTTTTATAGGCAGCTTCGCTTTTTGCCGCCGCGCCCGTATGCTATTCCGGCGGCGATCAGGACAAATCCGACTGCGGCCAGTATGATACCGGCGAGGCGCATTCCGCCCAGCTGTGTCCCCTGAAGCGCAGCCGCCAAAACGATCCAATTTGCTTTCATCCTACATTCCCCCCGGTTTTTATTAATAACTATGTTCAGAATAACTTCTCCGAAAGCGCCGCCATACAGCCTGTGCTCAGAACAGCGCTTCCTCCGCCAGGCTGCCCGTCGCCGAGCGTGACACCGTTGCTGGACTTATCGTAGATCGTCACCGTTCCCTCTGCGCTGTCGAATTTCACCGCGCAGTGCACACGGCTTATGACCGAGTTGTTCGACACTACAAGGTCGCACATGTCCTCCTGCCGACCAATAAGGTACTGTCTCCCCGGACTTTCTCGCCGCGGCCTCCGGCGGGAGCTTGCCTGTCACCATGCGGTAGAACGTGCAGGCCAGAGCATATATATCCGTCCATGGGCCGAGCTGCAGCGTGCTGCCGGTATACTGCTCCGGCGGCGTGAACCCGGGCTTTTCTATCGCCATCATAAAAATGGTCTTGCTCGCAGCGCGTAAGCTTCATTCCGGCATTCTCTAACCGGATCGTCCTCTCCGTCGTCATCGCCCTCAACACGCATGATGGCAATTGCGGAAAAAGGTTGTCCATCCTGTTGCCTCTTCCTCGCGCGTATATGAATTTTTTCATCGTGTTCAGCCATTCCTCGCTGCATGACGTGCGCTTGAGGAAACGCTCCATGTCCTTTTCCTCTATCCATTCCCAGAACCCGTCGGTGCAGAGCAGGAAAGCATCGCCGCACACAGGTTCTCCAGCTTCAGGCGCTGGTAGCGCGGGGTCTCCCACTCAGAACCCATGACCCGCAGCAGCTTGTTGCGGTCAGGATGGTGACGTATATCGCGTTCCTTTATTTCTCCGATGTTCACCAGATACTGAGGTATAGAATGATCCGACGATCTGAGGAGCACCTTATTCTTTCTGAACTGATAAATGCGGCTGTCTCCGACATAGGCCGCGGCAGTTTTTCCGTCCTGTATCAGCAGGCAGCAGGCAGTCGTTTTCATCCCGTTCTGCTTGTCAAGCTCGATCTGCATTTTTCATAAGCTCGTCCTGCGCGTTCTGAAGGAGTTCGCAGACAAGCTCGCCAATGTCGGCTCCCTCCGGAGCCTTTTCAAAGGCAGCCGTGACGCTGTCACATACGCACTTTGAAGCTACCTCTCCCGCGTCATGTCCGCCGAGTCCGTCGCACAGTACGGTACAGATCCCGGCATCTCCCGATGTCACCGCAACGCAGTCCTCGTTATTTTCCCGTTCGCCCGGTTCGCTCAGAATTGCAATATCCCAACGCATAGCTCCACCTCCGTTTTCAGGTCTTATGCGACCAGCTTCCTGATTGCCTTGTATATATGAATGCTTATGCCGTGGAGTTCGCGTAGAAAGAAGTCCTTCACATGCACTATACTGCTCTCGCCGCTGAAGCGCGACATTGTCCGTGCCTCGTTCAAGAACTTTTCCCTCTCCCGTTCGAGCAGTATTTCTCCCTCTGCGCTCGTCGCCTCGACCGCCTCGGAGTGCTTGGCATACCGTGTCACCGAGCCCGTAGGATAGAATTCCTTGATGGCCACTCGCTCTTCAAGCCGCAGGTCAAGCCCCTATATATGTAATACCGAAGCCGCCCTCACCCAGCACCTTGCCTATGAGATAGCGTCCCTCCAATATCGTCATCACCGGCAGCTGGTGCTGCCTGTTCTGCACGTGCATATCACCGCCGCAGATGCTGCACTTCTCCGCGCTGTCTGCGTTCTCCGCCATGCACGACGGGCAGTATTCCGACATCTCTTTCTCCTCCGCGTATTTTGTTTTTTGTATTTATTGATATTATCAGTATACTATACGCTTATTCTTCGTGCAAGCTGATTCATATAAACTTCGGCAAAAAATATCGGGGCAAAAGTGCCCCGATAGCTTAATATCTGTTTTGTTTATTATTCCAGTCTTTCCGCTTCCTCCAGCCACAGCCGCGCTGATGCGTCGGACGGCATACGCCAGTCGCCGCGCGGCGAGAGCGTTACCGTGCCGACCTTCGGCCCGTCGGGCAGGCAGGAGCGCTTGAACTGCTGCGCAAAAACCTGCGCAGGAAAGTTCGCAGCCAGTGCAGTATCACATCCCTGTCGTATTCCCCGTCGAATGCGCATAGCATGCCAGACGGAATATCCGCGCCGGGGATGCGCCGCTGCGCAGCATATGGTACAGGAAGAAATCGTGCAGCCTCGTACGGGCCTACGATGGCCTCCGTTTTCTGCGTGATGCTCCCATTGTCCGCGGGCAGCAGCTCGGGCGAAAATGGGTGTATCGAGTATATCCTTCAGCACCGCGGCAGCGCCTGCGGAGCAGCGCCCCATTTCGTATTCTATAATATACCGCACGAGTGTCTTGGGGACAGACGCGTTGACGCCGTACATCGACATATGGTCGCCGTTATAGGTCGCCCAGCCCAGCGCAAGCTCGGAGAGGTCGCCCGTGCCGACGACCATGCCGCCGTTCTGGTTCGCTATATCCATGAGCACCTGCGTGCGCTCGCGCGCCTGGCAGTTCTCATAGGTCACGTCTGTGCAGCCCCTCGTCGTGCCCGATATCCGCAAAGTGCTGCCTGACCGCCGCGCCTATATCCACCGTCATAAAGCTGACGTCCAGTTCCTCGCAGAGCTTTTCGGCGTTGCTGCGCGTGCGTTCTGTCGTCCCGAAGCAGGGCATCGTGACCGCGACGATATCCTCCCTCGGTCTTCCAAGCATGTCCATCGCCCTGACCATGACCAGCAGCGCAAGCGTGCTGTCAAGGCCGCCGGATATACCGATCACCGCCTTGCAGCAGCCCGTGTGCTCTATGCGCCGCATCAGCCCGTCCGACTGTATGCTCAGTATTGCCTCGGCGCGCTCGGCGAGTATCTCCCCGTCGGCGGCAGGCACGAAAGGCCGGCGCGCGATGTGCCGCGTAAGCTCCGTGTCTCTCAGCTCCTGGCTGAAGTATACGCGCCGGCATTCGGGCGCGCTGCTCTCGTCAAAGCTCGTGTTCCTGTGCCGCTCAAAGCGCAGCCTGAAGGTCTATCTCAGTCGCGATAAGCCCGTTTTTTGCAAAAGGGCTTCTTCTCCGCAAGAAGCTGTCCGTTTTTCGTATATAAGGCTGTGCCCGGAGAAGACCATGTCCTGCGTGGATTCTCCATGCCCCATGCGTTCGCATATACATAACCGCAGATGAGCCGCGACGATGCGGACGACACCAGCAGCCGTCTGTAATCGTTTTTCCCTATCAGCTCGTTCGAAGCCGAGAGGTTCGCTATCACCGTTGCCCCCGCAAGACACAGCCCGGTCGACGGCGTGACTGGTGCCCAGAGATCCTCGCATATCTCCACGCCGAGCACGAAATCCGGCATCTCCCGGCAGCAGAACAACAGGTCGCGTCCGAACGGGACATCCCATCCCGCAAGCCTTTATCGTGTTCTCTCCCGCGGTAGTCCGCTCCAGAGCTGAACTGGCGCTTCTCATAAAACTCACCGTAATTCGGCAGCACCGTCTTCGGCACAACTCCAAGCACCGCACCGTTCTGGATAACAGCAGCGCAGTTATAGAGCTTTCCTCCCGTCCTCACCGGCACACCAATCACCGCCATGCAGCGCTTTCCGGATGTATAGTCCCGCAGCGCCTCCAGGGCTTCGAGTGCGCCGTCAAGCAGCGTGTCGGAATAGAAAAGATCGCCGCAGGTGTAGGCCGTCAGGTGCAGCTCCGGAAACACAAGGAGGTTTGCACCCACACGCTCCCGCCTCGTCAAAGCACTCCCGGGCGCTCTCAAGATTATAGGCTGTGTCGCCCACCTTGAGCTTTAGGCTTGCCGCCATCACTTTAATAAACCCGAACTTCATATCAATGCACCTCCGGCTCTAATAAATATAAGAAATAATAATCCCCTGTACCCTCCAATGTCAATTATTATTCCGCATTCAGACGCAAAAAAGCCTGTGGGCATAACATACCCGCAGGCTTTTTGGATCCGGTTCACTTCGTCTGGAAGCGCTCCATTAGATTCTCAACGCTGTTATCCATAACGCGCAGGATCTTTTCATCGACTATCTCTCTCGGGAACTGCATCCCCATATCGAGCCAATAGGAGATAAAGCCTATCGCGCACTCGGAGTAAAATTCAACGACAAATTCGAAGTCCTGCTTCTCGATATTGCGCCCCTCGGCGACGATATCCGCAAAGCTGCGTATGCACTCCTGAAGCCGGCCCTTGATATAGCGGAGCATACAGCCTGCTGTTGGAGTTATACACGTTCAGCGCAAAAGTCGAGTTCTCCTGCAGATACTTGATCCACATTATAACATCGGTCTTCCAGCGATCGTACACGACCTCTTTCGGGAGTTCGCGTTCGCGTCCTCCCTCAAACACCCACTCGAGCAGATCATACACATCGTCAAAGTGGTAATAGAAAGTCTGCCTGTTCACCCCGCATATCTCGACAAGATCCTTGACCGTGATCTTATCTATCGGTTTGACCTCCATCATCTTTTTTTCAGCGCTGCCGCAAGCGCCTTTTTGTAGACGTAGCCATGATAACACCACTCCCCATCCTTCTCTGGTTATTATAACACAAGCGTCATACATTGGCAAAGCATTTTTTCGCCGTTTTTCATATTATTTCTGTTTTCTATCTTTACACGCAGTGCGACGCATCGGCCGGATATGTATATTTTACAATTCCTGAAATACAATCTCCGTTACATCTGAAACATATCGCTGGGTATTATAATAATTGCAAGTGGCAGTTTTTTTTTCATTTTGTCCTCTGAAATACAGGAAAGCCCGGTCGTTCTCGACCCGGGTTGTATTTTTGTCAAAGAACCTTTAGTTCTTTTGACCAAAAGGGCTGTTCGCGCCTCGCAGGCTCGACACTCACTACGCGAGGTATTTTCACCGACGTACACGCCGCCGGTGAAAATGGTCTGATTTATTTTTGCCTGCGGGCAAAAAACTCTGCGAGGCTTTTTGTTCATTGCATCACTCCACGGCCAGCAGGCGCACCTGCCCGGCGTGCTGCCGAGGCTCTCTATCAGCCCCGCCATGCTGCCGGGCATCGCGCTTATATCTAACGACAGCGTAACGCTGGCCTTTCCGTGTATCGGCAGGCTCTGCGTAATGGTCAGCACGCTCCCGCCCGCGCTGGATATCTTCGACAGCAGCGCACTCAGCACCCCCTGCTCATGCGTCAGCATCATTGAGAAAGCACCGCCTTTTGCGCCCGCTGCCGATGTCTATCGGCTCGAGAATATAGTCCTTTGTATTTATAATACGTGCTGCGGGAAATGCCGACCTGCTTGACAGCCTGACTGACATCCTTCACCTTTCCGGATTCAACGAGCCGCCTTGCCTCGATGACCTTTTCATAATAATCCGGCAGTATGTCCCTTATGGATAATGAGATAGTTTTCCAGCATATCTGCGCCTCCGTTTCTTTTGCGGTATATAATAACCTGTCTTTGTCAAAAGACAAGTGTATTTGCAGCAGATCATTGAATTTGTTTCGCCGGCCTAAAACTCCGACAAAATAATATCAGTTGTACAAATTGTACCCAAAAAGCACAAAATGCGTGACTTCTCGCCCCGGTATGTTATTATATTGACGTATGAGAGTATCACTATTCTTTTTATGAGGAGGATGTTGCCCAAAATGGTGACAAATAAAAAGAAAATCTTTATAAGCTCGGGTCAGAAAATGACCGACCGCATCCCCTATAAGCTCGGCCTTAAAAGCTGGACGAGCTGCCCGGAATACTGGGGGGGCTTGCCAAGGTGCTTGATGACGATATGGTCAGCATCGCCCCTGAGCATGAAGCAGCGCACCCCCCATGACGCTTGAGGATGTTTCCAAGTCCTCCGGCTGGACGGATCTGGACGCGCTCGAAAAGAAGCTCCATGAGATGGGCGTCGTCGGCCTTATCGAGTGGAACTGGGAGAACGACGCGCACATCAAGCAGTACATACTGCCGCTCTTCGTTCCCGGCGCGGCGGAGTTCCTCAATATGCGCAAGGAAGTCGTTGACGAGCACCCCGAGGTGTGCGACTTCTTTAACGCCATGACCACTCTCCCCTCGAGAAAGTCACGCCCATGGTCCCCCTCGGCGGCGCGGGCATCGGCATGCACGTTATCCCTGTCGAGAAGGCCATTCCCACCGGCTACCCAAGTCCGTCAGCATTGAGCATCTGTCCCACTGGCTGAAGAAGTATGACAAATTCGCAGTCGGCGTCTGCTCCTGCCGCCGCTCCCAGAGCGTGCGCGGCGAAGGCTCGGGCGACGTTGAGGATCTGTGGTGCATCGCCGTCGGCGACATTGCACTTTACAGCATTGAGACCCAGAAGGACGGCAGGTTCATCACCTATGATGAGGCCATGGAGATCCTCCAACGCGCCGAAGAGGAGGGCTACGTCCACCAGATAACCAATATCGACGGCGAAGATAAGATATTTCGCCATTTGCAACTGCGCGCCCGGCGTCTGCTACGCGCTGCGCACCTCCCAGCTTTTTCAATACGCCCACCATGTCCCGCAGCGCATATATCGCGCATGTCGATAAGGAAGTGCGTCGCCTGCGTTGAGGTCTGCCCTGCCGGTGCGGCAAAGCTCGGCCAGAAGCTCTGCACCAAGAACGGCTACATCAAGTACCCCAAGCACGAGCTGCCCGACGACACCAAGTGGGCGGGGGTCCGTCCGGATAAGTGGAACCCCAATTACCGCGACGACAACATGATAAACTGCTACGACACCGGCACCTCCCCCTGCAAGGCCGCGTGCCCCGCGCATATCGCCGTGCAGGGCTACATCAAGATGGCCGCCGAGGGCAGGTATCTTGACGCGCTGAAGCTGATAAAGCAGGACAACCCCTTCCCCGCCGTCTGCGGCAGTATCTGCAACCGCCGCTGCGAGCACGCCTGCACGCGCGGCACTATCGACGATCCCATTGCGATCGATGAGATCAAGAAGTTCATCGCCGAGCAGGAGCTCAAGGCTGAGAGCCGCTATGTTCCCGCGCGCCGCGTCCCAAGAAGCAGCAGCTCATTCCCTATGAGCAGAGGATCGCCGTTATCGGTGCCGGCCCTGCCGGTATGAGCTGTGCCTTCTATCTGGCAAATATGCTCTATAAGGTCACCGTGTTCGATAAGAACCCCGCCCCCGGCGGTATGCTCACTCTCGGCATCCCCAGCTTCCGTCTGGAGAAGGACGTCGTCAACGCGGAGATAGACGTTCTGCGCGAAATGGGCGTTGAATTCAAGTGCGGTGTTGAGGTCGGCAAGGACATTACTCTTGACGAGCTGCGCGCTCAGGGCTACAAGGCTGCTTCTATCTCGCCATCGGCGCTCAGAAGTCCGCACCTATTGGCGTTCCCGGCGAGGAGCTTGAAGGCGTGTTCGGCGGCATCGACTTTCTGCGCAAGGTCAACCTCGGCGGCAAACCCCGCTATCGGCACGAAGTGCGCCGTCATCGGCGGCGGCAACGTCGCAATGGACGTGTGCCGTACCGCAGTCCGCCTGCGGTGCAGAGGACACCTATATAATCTACCGCCGCAGTCAGGCCGAAATGCCCGCCGACGAAGAAGAGATCTCCCGAGGCGATGGCTGAGGGCGTCAAATTCCGTTTCCTCAGCGCCCCTGTCGAGATAATCGGCAAGGATGGCAAGGTCAGTGCGCTCAAGGTCGAGCGTATGGAGCTCGGTGAATCTGATGCAAACGGCCGCCGCAAGCCCGTCGGCACCGGCGAGTATGAGACCATCGAGGTCGACAGCGTTATCGGCGCGGTCGGTCAGCAGGTCGATCTCGGCGGCATCGCCCCCGAGGGCATGACCTTTAACAAGAACGGCACCGTGGTCATTGACCCGGTCACCGGCCAGACCACGCAGAACGACATCTTCGCCGGCGGCGACTTTGTCACCGGGCCGAAGTTCGCCATCGACGCCATCGCTGCCGGACGCGTCGGCGCAGAGTCTCTGCACCGCTTCGTCAATCCCGGCCAGAGCCTGACTCTTGGCCGCAATCGCCGCGAGTTCATCGAGCTCAACAAGGAAGAGGCTGTCATCCCCATCGGCTTTGACAACGCCCCGCGTCAGGTTCCCGGTCACGATGCTGCAAAGGCCAAGACCTTCTCCAATGACCGCCTGACCTTCACCGAAGAGCAGATACGCAAGGAAGCCTCCCGCTGCCTTGGCTGCGGCGCTACCGAGGTCGACGAGAACCAGTGCATCGGCTGCGGCCTCTGCACCACCAAGTGCGAGTTCGACGCCATCCACCTCAGCCGCGACCTGCCCGACGCATCGAAGATGTACAAGGCCGAGGACAAGATGAAGGCCATCCTGCCCTACACGCTCAAGCGCGAGATCAAGATCATCAAGAATCGGAAGAACAAGTAATGCACGAACTCGGTACCGTTGTTTATATCATTGATACCGTCGACAAGCTCGCCGTCGAGAATCACCTGACCAAGATCGGTTCGGTGACTCTCGAGGTCGGCGAGGTCAGCGGCATCATCCCCAGCTATCTCTCGGATTTCTGGCTCTACGCCCGTAAAGTCCGACTTCCTCAAGGAAGCCGAGCTGAAGATAGAGACTTTGCCCGCGGTCACCTTCTGTCAGGACTGCAAGCAGACCTATCCGACGGTCGAGTTTGCCAAGGAGTGTCCGCACTGTCACAGCACGAACACTTTCCTTGTCACCGGCAACGAATACAACATCAAAGAAATAGAAGCAATGTAAAAGCAGAACGAACGATAATGCGTGTGCAGTATGCTGCACACGCATTGTTGCATAATTATATTGTGAATATGCAGAGGTGAAAGAATGGGAGCATGGGGAGCAGGCTTATACGAAAATGACACGGCACTGGACGTAAAAGATGAATTTGAGAAGCTGTTTATCGACGGCAAGGGCGTTCAGGAGATTACCGACGGGCTGACGGCAGAGTTTGAAAGCATAATGGACTGCGCCGATGAAGCGCCGCTGTTCTGGCTCGCGCTGGCGGATACGCAGTGGAAGTTCGGAGTGCTTTTGCCGGATGTCAAAGAGAACGCACTTCGCTGGATTGATGAATTGAAGAGCCAAGCCGCGGATACTCCGGATGGAGCGCGGCAAGGGAAAGCACTGGATGAACTTACAGACAAAGCTGCTTTCGCCGCCCGCCGGTGAAAAAGCCGAAAAAGAAGAGAATTTACAAGTGTGAATGGAAAATCGGCGACGTCTTTGCTTATCAATTGGAAAGCGATCTTGCTAAAGAAAGAGGACTTCACGGACGGTATTTTTTGATTCAAAAAGTTGATGAATATACATGGTATCCCGGGCATATAGTGTCTATTATATACGTAAAAATAACCGGAGATAACAAGCTTCCGTCAACTGAGGAAGAATACAACGAAGCAGAATACGTACAGACATTTTTCCAAAAGTATGAGAGGCGTTTTTGGCCAATCGATATGAGCAGACCGCAAGAAGATATCGAAGAAAAATCCAAACTCAACTACGAAGTAGATGAATATGGCTTCTTGCCGGCATACAGAGCGATATTGCTTAATACTTCAAAAAGGGTCATTCCAAAGAAACTGATCTATGTGGGCAATTTTCCGAATGCGATCCGTCCACAAAAGGAGTTTATTCCGCATTCCAAAGATATAGTCTCATAACTGTTTTCTGAAACGCTTCGATGAAACTTTTGAATCGAAAATGATCAAGATGTATTGTGGGCATAATCTGAGGGAGCTCAGTATTTATGCGGACAAAAAGCATGACTGAATAAACGGCCTTATAAAAAAACCCTGCTGATTTAGTACAGCAGGAGGTTTTTGTATTCATTTCTGCATCGTAAATGCTTACCCGCGTCTTCCCAGTTGTGCCAGACGTTCTGGACATCCTCGTTATCGTCGAACATCTCGAGCATCTTGGACATGTTCTTGATATCGTCCTCATTGGTCAGCTTGATGTAGCCGTTCTGCGGCAGCATTTCGACCTGTGCGGAAAGAAGCTTATACCCTTCGGCGGTGAGCGCATCGGCGACCGCGACATCGTCCTCAGCGGTGGTAGACGTTCATGACTTCGCCGTCGGCCTCAAAGTCGGCAGCACCCGCATCAAGCGCGTCCATCATGACGGTGTCCTCATCGAGCTCTTCGTCCTCGTTGTCAATGACAATGACGCCCTTTTTATCGAAGGACCAGGACACGCAGTTCGCAGCGCCCATGTTTCCGCCGTACTTATCGAAGTAGTGGCGAATTTCGCCGGCGGTGCGGTTGCGGTTGTCGGTCATCGACTCGACAATGACGGCAACGCCCTGAGGACCGTAGCCCTCGTAGATTATCTTCTCATAGTTCTCGGTATTGCCCGCGCCGAGCGCCTTATCGATAGTGCGCTTGATATTGTCATTGGGCATATTGGCGGCCTTTGCCTTCGCAATAACTGCGGCAAGCCTGGATTGCTGCGCGGATCACCGCCGCCGCCCTCCTTGACAGCCACGATCATTTCTCTGGCTATCTTGGTGAAGGCCTGCGCGCGCTTGGCATCAGCCGCTCCCTTGGTCTTTTGTATGTTGTGCCACTTGGAATGTCCTGACATACTAACAACTCCTCTTGTATCTTGTGAATAAACGCATAGCAGCATTAACGGCAAATATTTTATCACATCGCCCGCGCTATGACAAGTAGTTTTTACACGCATTTTCGGGATAAGCAGAAGTCCCGCGCCGGTTGCGTCCTCGGCTGGGTTCGCAGCGCTGATCTTTCAACGCTCGAGTGGTACCCTTCGCAAGCTCCCACATCGTTCATCCCCGGCTCTGACGAGCGTGACTGCCGGTACTGCGAAAGGTCGAAGCCGTTCTCCCTCGTCAAGCTCTATCGAGTCCACTCTCCTGACCTCGACGCTCCCGACTGAAACACAGCTCAGTTCCAGCGCCATGTGCCCGTCGACATACTGCCCGTCGGGACGCAGGTAGACGTCCGTCAGGCGCGCCGAGCTGATCCCCTCATGCCGGTGCCCCTCGCCCCTCCATGCCGATGCCGCCGCACCGCCGCAAAGCTGTCCCTGACTGCTGCGGTACACAACGTCGACATTTACCGCCGCGCTTATCTTCGTCTGCTCCTGAGAGATATGCGCCACCGACACAAACGCGCTGAGTACATCCGCGCAGTCCTCGACGATGCTTATCCGCTCATCCGCAGCAAGCTTGAGCTTCTGCACCTCGGAGCCCGCATCATAGCGGCAGGACTGCCTGCGGCACTCCGCCGGCATGAGGTTGCTGTAAGCGTCGGCAATATAGGTCATGCGCTTTCTGCTGCGGCACACAAGCTGCATCACAGCATGAAGCTCCGCGTCGAGCGCCTTATCGCCGTTCACAGTATCTATAATGTCAAAGTACGCGCCCGTCAGCTCTATTGACGTACAGCAGCTGTCCATGCACTCCTCGCCGATATCGATTATCTGCGAAAACGGGGTGCAGAACTCCGTGCGTACGGGGTAGTTCACCTCATCGGAAAGATAGCATACGGCAAGCTCCGCGCTTCCCTTTACTATCACCTTCGTGCCGATAAGCTGGCTGTCGCTCACAACGAACTCTGCCCTGCTCGACACGAGCCGTGACGGCTTCGGCTTGCCGCCGGGGAACGAAAACTGCTCGTTTACCGCAAAGGTCTTTTCACATACGGCGTCGGTGAACATGAGTTCGGCGCTCTCTGTAGCGCGCGCATGCAGGCCGCGGCAGGCGTTCTCCGGCAGGCGCGACTCTATGCTTATGCGTCTCCTGCTTATAGCAGCTCAGCTCCCCGGATATCTCGAACGTCACTGACACCTTGCGCGGGTTTATCACCCTCGCCTCCGTGCTGAGTATTGAGAGCTTTATCTGCGCCGCAGCGTCCGACTTGCATCCGCGTCGGCACCTCATACTCCACGGAGAAAGCTCTTGCTGAGCCTGACGAAGGACATGCTCTCCTGGCTTTCTGTTATGTACAGCAGCGACGCGACCGCCTCGCCCGATATCAGCACGCCGCGGCTCGTGATGTCCTTGCTCTTGAGCATGACATAGCTCTGCACCGTCGCGATGCGGCCGATGTCGTCGTCCGTATCCGGTACGACGCTCTCCGCACTCTCCTGCACTTTTTTTGTCTGGCGGCCTATTTCCCGGTACATACTCACGTTTTTATTCTCAAATTTGATTTCCATATTCTTCTGCTCCTTTGCTGCACAGTTTGTACAGAATATGCCCGCCGCAGTGTCTTTATTACCTGCGGGTAAATCTGGCTATCAGATCGGAAATGAATTTCGGCAGCTTGAATATAAAAACTCTCATGTCTGCTCCTTTCCCCGGCAAGCCGTAATAATACAATTATTTCAGCGGCAGCGTATATACCATATGCCAAGACCGATAAGGGCTGCGGCGAGAACGAACCACCAGAACTCCGTCGGCAGGACAAGGGACAGTATTATCACCACGCCCGCGGCTATCGCCGTGCAGCCCCATATACTGTGGTTACCTCTGCGCATAAAATGACCGCCCCCCGCGAAATGTATTCTCTGCATTCTACGCGGCGGACGGTCGTTTTATGTATCTGCTATTCAGTTTTCCCAAGACTTGCGCTGTGCGACTATCTCATACAGCCGCTGATAGGAGCTGTAACGGCTTGGGGCTATCTCCCCCGCCGCGACTGCCGCCGTCACGGCGCAGCCCGGTTCTTTCAAATGTGCGCAGTCATTGAAGCGGCACTTGCCTATGTACGGGGCGAAATCAATAAAGTCGTGCTGTAAGCCCTCCTTGCTGATCTCGCATATCATCTCCACGTCAAAGCGAGGCAAAGCCCGGAGTATCGGCTATGAATGTGCCCTCGCCGAGGTCGTAGAGCTCAACATGTCTTGTCGTGTGCTTTCCTCGGCCAAGGCGCTCACTGACCTCGCCCGTCTCAATGTTTATCCCCGGAATGAGCGCGTTGAGTATGCTCGACTTGCCGACGCCGGAATTTCCGGTAAAGGCGCAGACCTGCCCTTTCAGCGCCCGGCGCAGCTCATCTATGCCGTCGCCGGTCTCCGCGCTCGTGCGCAGGACTCTGAAGCCCGCTTTCGTGAACGCCGTATACAGTGCGTCGCCCGGTCGATGTCCGTCTTGTTTATGCACAGCACAAACTCACAGTCAGCTTCGGCTGCGATAACTGAGATCCTGTCGGCGAGGAATGGATCGGTCACGGGGTTCGTGTTTTGCGGCGACGAATACAAGCGTGTCAACATTCGCGACGGCGGACGGATGAACCAATTGCGCCGCTCGCGCACGGAGTCTATACGTCCCTTGCCGTTTGCCTCAGGGCTGCACATCACCCTGTCGCCGACGAGCGGAGACGTACCGTCAAGCCGGAAGCGCCCTCTCGCGCGGCACTCGAGCACACCAAGCTCTGTCTCCACATAATAAAAGCCGCTGAGCGCTTTTATGATTATTCCCTCAGTCATTGCTCACCTGTAATTATCCGGGCCGGAGGACACCTTGAGCTGTATCTTGGAGTGCTCCTCGACATCGGTGAATGCGTTGATGCTCTGGCCGATGACCGTGCCCGCCTCAAGGTCGCTCGAAACCCTGTCGGAGCCGCCGTAGCTCAGGCCGAGGCTCTCAAGCTTCGATATCGCGGCGTCCTCGGTAAGCCCCACAAGGTTCGGCATCTCGACATGGCCTATCTCAGGCCCCGAGCTTACGGTCACATACACGGTCGAGCCGGCGCTGAGCTGGTCGTTCGCGGCGGGACTCGTACTTATCACGTAGTCCTTTGTGACGGAGTTTGATGTAGCATTCTCTATCTCGACTTGGAAGCCCGCCTGCTGGAGGCGGTTTCTTCGCGGTAGTCGATGTTCACAACATCAGGCACCGCTGTAAAAACAGTCCCCGTGCTGACTGTGAGCTCAACTCGTATGCCCTCGGGCGTGACCATCATGCTGCCTGCCGGGGCTCGGGTCCTGCCTCGAGTATCGTACCGCTCTCGGTATTCGTGTCCACAACGTAGACCACATTGAAGCTGTACATTGCCGCGAGGTCGGCGTTTTCAACGACCGCCTGATAGTTGCTGCCGATGAAGATTCGGCAGGCTGATGCTGCTCCGCCGGGGGAGAATATCACCGAGCCAGAAGTCCCACAAAAACGCGAACAGCAGTATGCTTCAGCACGATCGCGCCGAACACGCCAGTAAGGGAAGCTCACGCTCTGCGCGCGGCGATGCCGCACGGCGTAACGCCCTTGTCCATCCATCGCTCACAGAGCGGATGGGCACGACCGCCGGGTTCTCAAAGTCCTCTTCCTGCTCCTCGTTCTCCCGTCTCCTGGCAGCAGCTGTGCCTGAGTAAAAGCGTCAAGGTCGTCAAAACAGCTCATTTGCGGACTGATAGCGCTTGTTTATCGGGCAGCTCATCGCTTTGAGCGTGATGCGCTCAAAACTCGGGCGGAATATCCGGGACAAGCTCATGCGGCGGCTCGGGGTCGGCGTTCATGTGCTTTACGGCGATCTCAGCTATCGTGTCGCCCTCGTAGGGCTTGTGCCCCGTGAGCATTTCATACATGACGACGCCCAGCGAATACACGTCACTGCGTGCATCCGGGCATTCGCCGCGCGCCTGCTCGGGCGCGATATAATGTATCGACCCTACGGCCTGACCGTTATTTTCGTATATCTCATTTTCAAGCGCGGCAATGCCGAAGTCCGCGACGCCTTGACCGTGGCGTACCGTCGCGCAGCATCATAACGTTCTGCGGCTTTTTATATCGCGGTGGATTATCCCGCGCTCATGTGCGTGGGCTATCGCCTTCGCGATCTGCTTTTGTGAAATGCAGCACCTCGCGCCACGCAAGCGCGCCGCGCCTGTCCATATACTGCCGCAGCGTGATGCCCTCCACCAGCTCCATGACTATGTATTCGACATCGTCGCTGTGGCTGACGTCATACACGGCGACTATATTCGGATGAGACAGCATCGCGACAGCGTGCGCTTCGGCGCAGAAGCGGCTCCGGAACTCCTCGTCCGCCAGCATATCCTCGCGCATGATCTTCACCGCGACGTTGCGGTTGAGCCTATGGTCGAGCGCCTTATATACGATGGCCATGCCGCCCTCGCCGATGACCTGCAAAATTTCGTACCGGTCGTCAAGCAGCGTGCCTATATATTTGTCGTTGTTTTCCATATATTATACTCCACGATATTCCATGGGAAACTTCATCTCATCACCGCGACGACGGTTACATTGTCCCTCGCGCCGCGGATAAGCGCCTTGCTCATCAGCGCCCGGCAGATAAGCTCCGGATCCTGATATTCCTTTGCGTATTCGAGCATCTCAAGATCGGTCACCATATTGGAAAGGCCGTCCGAGCACAGCAGCAGGATGTCCCCCGGCTGGAGCGTGAACTCAAAATAGTCAGGCCTGACCTCAGCCTCCGAGCCGAGTGCCCGCGTGATGACGTTCTTCTGCGGGTGGAGCCTTGCCTGCTCTTTTGTTATCGCACCCGCCTCCACAAGCTCCTCGACCAGCGAGTGATCCCGCGTGATCTGGTATATGCTGTTTGCACGCTTGGAGATGTGATAGGCGCGGCTGTCACCGACATTGATAATATACCCATTCCCGCCAGACTTAATCACCCCGCCGACAAGGGTCGTGCCCATGCCGCTGTAAGCCTTGTCAAACAGCGAATATTCATATGCAACGCCGTTTGCCTCGGCGCAGGCATTGGTCAGGGGCTTCCTTGTAATTGACGTTTTTGATCGTCCTGACGTGAGACGATCGTATATATACGAGACGAAAGCCTTTGTTCGCGACTGCGCTTGCGATCTCCCCCGCGTTCTCTCCGCCCATGCCGTCGCACAGCGCGGCAATAAAGGCAGCTGCGCACGGGGCAGCTCTCAATGATAAAGCAGTCCTGATTGTCTTTCCTGACTTTCCCCTTTGTCGGTAAGGCCAAAAGCTTTTCATATCGTCCTCATTTTCTCCCGGTGTCCCCGCCGGGGATCACTGCTTTTTCTGCATCTTCCTGCGCAGCTGGCCACAGGAGGCGTCCACATCCCCGCCGAGCTTGCGCCTGACGGTGACATTCACGCCGTTGTCTTCAAGTATCTTTATAAACGCTTTCATGTGCTCCGGCGTCGAGGGCTGGAACTGGCGCTCCTCAACATGGTTGAGCGGGATAAGGTTCACGTGCGCGGCGACAGCTCTCGCGTGCTTTGCAAGGAGGCCGCGCGTGGTGCTCCCGTGTCGTTCACGCCGTCTATCATGGCATATTCAAATGATATCCGCCGACCGGTCTTTTTCATAATATCTGCGGCATGCGGCGATAAGCGCGTCGACACCGCGGCCGCGGTTTGCCGGCATGATCTTTGAGCGCGTCTCATCATCCGGCGCGTGCAGCGAGACGGAAAGCGTCAGCTGCATGTCGCGCTCGGCGAGATCGTCAAAGCGCTCTATGAGCCCGCAGGTGGAAAGCGAAATGTGGCGCATGCCTATGTTTGCGCCGTCCGGTCTGTTCACAAGCTCCAGAAAGCGCATGACGTTATCGAAATTGTCCAGCGGCTCTCCGATGCCCATGAGCACTATATTTGATATCGTCTTCCCGGAATCAAGCTGAGAAAACAAGACCTCGTCCAATATCTCGGACGGTTCGAGATTGCGCACGAGACCGCCTATCGTCGAGGCGCAGAACGCACAGCCCTGACGGCAGCCGACCTGTGACGAGACGCAGACGGTGTTGCCGTGCTTATAACTCATCACAACTGTTTCGACGGCGTTTCCGTCCTTAAGTTCCCATAAATACTTAATTGTTCCATCAATGGCCGAGACCTGCTTGCCGATGACCTTCGGTTCGTACAGCTCATATTCGCCCTTGAGCTTTTTCGCGCAGCGGCTTTGAGAGATTCGTCATCTTATCAAAGTCGCGCACTCCGCGGCCGAGCCACTGGAACACCTGCTTTGCCCTGAACTTCTGCTCGTCAAGAAGCGCAAAGTCCTGCTCAAGCTCCTCCGGCAGCATTGAAACTATATCTTTTTTTCATAATATCACTGCAACCTTCTCAGCTTCGCGGCAAAGAACCCGTCTGTCCCGTCGACATTCGGCCAAAAGGTGTACATCCCATCCGGCGCGCTGACGCCGCAGACCTCGAACGGCTCCGCCGTATATTCCCCGTTTCTTTCAAGAAACGCTTTTACCGTATTTTCGTTTTCCTCCGCCGTCACTGTACAGGTCGGTATAGCAGCACACCGCCCGGACGCACGTATTTGGAAACGTTGTCCAGTATCTCGCCCTGTATTTTCGGAAGCTCCGCGATGCTCTCGGGAGTCTTGGAGCGTATCTCCGGCTTTTTGCGATAACGCCAAAGCCGAGCACGGCACATCCGCAATGACGGTTGTCGAAGCGCTCCGCAAGCTCTGCACGGAAAGCCCTCGCATCCATCGCAGCCGTCTCTATAATGTCTATCCCGAGCCGCTGCGCGCCGTCTCTCACAAGACGCAGCTTCTTCTCGTGAATGTCGCAGGCGAGTATGCTGCCGCGGTTTTCCATAGCTATCGCCGCGGCAAAAGACTTTCCACCGGGGCAGGGCAGGCGTCGAGCACGCGCATTCCCGCTTTTTGGTGCGGCGATCTCCACCGCCATCCGCGCGGCGCGGTCTGCACGTAAATAAGCCCTCGTCAAAGCCCGGCTCGTCGCCGAGCGCCTCCCGGGAGCGTGATGCAGCCCTCCGGGCGTCGCAGCGCTCGCATACTCAACTCCGCCCTCGCGCGCCCGCACGTAGTCCGCCGCGCTGACCTTAAGCGTGTTCACCTGAATACTCAGCGGTGCGGGGGCTGTTGCAGCAGCGCAGGAACTCTTCCGTAAAATCATAGCCCTTGCGGTCTATAAGATACTGCACCAACCATGCGCGATGGCTGTATTTTATCGAGAGATAGCCCGCCGTGCCCTCGCCGAGTATCGGCGGCAGCGAGTTTATATTGTCCGCGATCCTGCGCAGCACAGCGTTCACGAGTCCTGCCGCTCTCGCGCAGCCCTGACTTTTGCACATGGCGACCGCCTCGCTGACCGCAGCTCTGGCCGGTATTCTATCCAGAAACAGCAGCTGATATACTCCCATACGCAGTATATCGCGCACTTTCGGCTCAAGCTTCGCGCTGCAATAGCAGCCGATATAATAGTCACAGAGGCTGCTGTTCTGGATAACGCCCAGAACACAGCCGTGACGCCAGCGCCGCGTCACGGCGGCTGAGTTCATATTTTTTTATTCCGACGTCAATCGACGCGCCCGACCACGCGCCGTCACGGCGGCAGCGCATAAGCGTCTCCAGCGCGGCTTCCCTTGCCCCTGTCTGCATATTCCTTACTCTACCTTGATCTGATGTCCTCTGAGATAATCCTCAGCGCCCATGCGCTTCTTTCCGGGAGCCTGAAGCTCGGTTATGAGCAGCGTCTCCCCATCGGCACAGGCGATCTCAAGCCCGCCCTTATCCGTGCTGACCACGGCTCCGGGCACCTTTTCGGTTTTCCCGTCAGTATACTTTGCGGCAAAAACGCGTACGGTCTTGCCCTCAAGTTCCATCGTGGCCACCGGCCAGGGCTGGAGCCCGTATATATGCTTGAGCACCTCGCGCGGCGTTTTGTTCCAATCTATCGGGCAGATGCTCTTATCCAGCATCGTGACGTAGCTCGCCTTGCTGTGATCCTGCGGTGCGCGCGGCGCAGTACCGGCATCGATATCTCGCAGGGTCTTCACAAGCAGCTCCGCGCCCATGTCCTTGAGTCTGTCGAACAGCTCCCCGGAGGTCTCGTATTCGCCTATCTCCGTCTCTGCGGTATAGATAATGTCCCCGGTGTCCATCTCGCTTGCGAGATACATCGTCGTCACGCCGGTTATCTTATCGCCGTTGAGCACCGCCCACTGTATAGGTCGCTCCTGTACTTCGGCAGGAGCGAACCGTGGACGTTTATCGCGCCGTATTTCGGCACGGCAAGAATATCGTCCGGCAGGATGCGCCCGTAGGCGACGACGACGAGGATATCCGGCTTTCCGCGCCTTTATCTGCGCAAGCGCCGTACCGTCGCGCATCTTCACCGGCTGGAACACCGGCAGACCGTTTTCCAGCGCAAGCTCCTTTACCGGCGACGCGCACAGCTCCATACCGCGGCCCTTCGGCTTGTCTGGTTGGGTGAACACGCCGACGACATCGAACCTTTCATCTATCAGTTTTTTCAGTGAGGCCGACGCAAAATCCGGCGTCCCCATAAAAACAATGCGCATATCCTCAGTATTCTCCGTTGCTCATTTCTTCCTCTGTCAGCATGCGTTCGCACTTTTCGGTGAACAGAATGCCCTCAGATGGTCTATCTCATGGCAGCAGCAGCGCGCGGTAAGTCCCGTGCCCTCGACCTCGAACCATTCGCCGAAGCGATCCTGCGCCCTGACCCTGACGTTCATTGGGCGTTTCACGAGACCATACTCGCCCGGTACGCTCAGGCAGCCCTCAGGGCCGTCCTGCTCGCCGGAGGTCTCGATTATCTCGGGGTTAATGAGCTCGATAACGTATTCGTCCTCGCCCTCGGGAACGTTGGTTTCGAGCACGAGCACCGCACGGCGCAGTATGCCGACCTGCGGCGCTGCAAGGCCGACGCCGTTTGCCTCGGCAAGCGTGTCCGCCATATCGTCGAGCAGCTGATGCAGCCGCGCATTGAAATCCGTCACCGGGCGGCACTTTTTGTTCAGCGTCGGATCGCCCTGTGTAAGTATATGTCTGAGTGCCATTCTGTCCTCCAGTCGAATATATAGATTCCGGTTCATTCCGCGGGGTCGTTATCCGCGTAAACCGAAAACATCCGAAAATCTCTTGTCCGTGCAGCATTCGATCACAAGACCGGAAACGATGCCGCGCAGCCCCGAGAGCTTCTTTCCGTAAATATGACTCTGTAACGGTACCCTGTTGTTCACCTTGACTACCGCCAGCGGGCCGGGCCGAGACACCACGGCGCTGCCGTCGCGCCCGATGATATGTCAAGCCTGTCCCGCACATAGCGGCAGGCCTGGAAAAAACGTGCGCCTCGTTCAGCCCCGAGGCCGTCACCGTCAGCATCTCGGGAAAACGAGGGGCGTGTTCTGGAAGCCGCCGCAGCTGGATCTCCGACTCATAAAAAGTCCTCATAATCCTGCCTCGATGCCTGAAGTATCGTTTCGTTCTCCGGTGTAAAGGTCTGGATGATCGCCCGGCCGGGCTTGCTGCCTCTCCCGCTGCGTCCGACGACCTGCGTCAGCAGCGAGAAAGTTTCACCCGCGCGGAAGCTCCCGGCATACAGGCTCTGGTCAGCGCTTATCACACCGACTAGGGTGACGTTCTCGAAATTCAGCCCCTTGGTCACCATCTGGGTCCCGACCATGATAGGGATCTTTTCATTTCTGAACCGCTCGAACAGTGCCTCATGCGAGCCCGCGGCAGTCACGGTATCTGTATCGAGCCGTATGACCTCCGTGTCCGGGAAAAGCTCCTTCAGCTCCGTCTCTATCATCTGCGTACCCGCACCGACGTACTTGAGTTCTCCCCCGCACTCCGGGCAGCTGTCGTCCAGCCATTGCGAATATCCGCAGTAGTGGCACATGAGCCGCCGATTCGCGCTGTGATAGGTCAGCGAAACGCTGCACCGCGGGCACTTATAGGTATAGCCGCACTCGCCGCAGCTTATAAGCTTGTTCGCCCCGCGGCGGTTTATGAACAGTATGCTCTGCTCGCCGCGGCTGATGTTATCTTCCAGCTCCTCACGCAGCTTTTCGCTTATGTCCGTGCCGTTGCCGCGCCGAAGCTCGCGCTTCATGTCGACGATCTCCACCTTCGGAAGCTGCATATCGTTATATCTGCCGCGCAGCGTGAAGAGCGAATAATTGCCCTGCCGCGCCTTATACATACTCACAATGTCCGGCGTCGCCGAACCGAGCAGCAGCAGGCAGCCCGCCTGCGCGCAGCGATATATGGCAACATCCCGCGCGTTGTAGCGTGGGCTGTTCTCCGATTTATAGGTTTCCTCCTGCTCCTCGTCGATGATGATAAGCCCCAAAGCTTATCCGCCGGGGCAAACACCGCGCTGCGCGTGCCGATCACGAGCCTTGCCTTACCGGAGCGGACGCGCTTGAACTCATCATAGCGCTCCCCGACCGAAAGACTGCTGTGCAGCACAGCGACGGTATCGCCGAAGTGCGAGGAAAAGGTCTGAATCATCTGCGGCGTCAGAGCGATCTCCGGCACCAGCAGTATCACCGAGCGCCCGCGCGCAAGCTGCTCGGTTATAAGATGGATGTAAACGCTCGTTTTTCCGCTTCCGGTCACGCCGAAGAGCAATGCGGCTCCGCTCTTACCGGACATGGCAAGAGCGTTTATGCCGGTAAACGCCTGCTGCTGCTCATCATTGAGAACGGGCAGCGGCTCGATATCGCCGAGGTGTATCTCCGGACGCCTGAAGGTCTCCTTTTTATACAGCTCCACAAAGCCTGCTTTGCACAGCGCGGTCAGCGACTGCCTTGACGCGCCGGTGTGTTTGAGCAGATCGCGGCTCGGCAAGCAATCGAACGAGCACAGCTGCTCAAGCAGCTCCGCCTGCTGCGGCCGCCTGCGCTTGGCCGCGGCATAGCGCGAAGCCTCCTCAGGGGAGACGCACAGCCGCGTCATTTCGACGGTCTCATCCTGCACCTTCGTGCGGCCCTCATCGTCGAACCATAGCCCCGCCGGGGAGCATAGCCTTTACCGCGTCATAGACCGTGCAGAAAAAGCGCTCTCTCATAAACAGAGCGAGCTTTATCTGCTCGCGGCTAAGCAGCGGCTCTGAATCGAGAACCGCCGTGATCGCCTTGAGCTTTTCATACTCGCTCCCGTCCGAGACGGCGAGGGATTATCCCTCGCTCCTTCGGTTGCCGTGCGAAAACGGAACGTACACCCTGACGCCCGGCACTGCCTTTTCGGCAAGCTCCGGCGGGATCAGATAGTCATACGGCTTGTCCACCCAATATGTCGCGGCTGCGACCGCGATTTTTGCAACTGTCTGAGCCATACCGGTACGCTTCCCCTGTTCAGGTCGGTTCTTTATTCTTCTTTGGGCTCAATGCTGAGCTTGCCGGTATATACCTCGTCTATCGCGCTGGAAACCGCCTTGCGCTCGAGGGGCATTTCCTCTTCCTCTGCCTCGGCGGAAAGCTCTCTTGCACGCTTTGCAACGAGGTTCACAAGCTGATAACGGCTGCCGATCTTGTCGACCAGCTCTGCCACAGGGGGATAAAGCATCATAATAATCAATCTCCTATCTGCCGCGTAAACGCGGCGCGCCATATTCAAAATTGGTAGATTGCTGATTATTCTTCCTTGAGGTAATGCTCGCGGCCGGCATAGCGGCAGCTCTCCGCAGTGATTATCGCGGCAAGCTCCTTGGCGGCCTTTTCGGCATCGTCGTTAATAATGATGTAGTCATAGAAATCCGCTTCCCCATATTCCTGACGGGCGCGGATAAGCCTCGCCTCAATGGCTCTGTCTCGTAATCTGTACCGCGGCCTTCAGGCGGCGCTCAAGCTCCTGCCATGGACGGCGGGATAATGAATATCTTGACCGCCTCCGGCATTTTCTCGTTGATCTGACGCGCACCCTGCACCTCGATATCGAGTATCACGTTCTTGCCCTCGTCCAGCTTCTCCTGCACGTAGGCGCGCGGAGTGCCATAGGGAATTAGCGACGTACATCGCGTGCTCAAGCAGCTCGTCGTTTGCGACCATCTCGTCAAAAGCGCTTGAGGTCAACGAAGAAGTATTCCTTGCCGTCGACCTCTCCGGGTCTCGGCTTGCGGGTCGTCACAGAAACGGAGAAGCACATATCGTCCCTGTCCTCAATGGCCTTGAAAACGACCGTGCTCTTACCTGCTCCGGACGGCCCGGAAATAACAAACAGCTTGCCCTTATCCTTCATCTTTTCCATCCTCCCCATTCTTATCTTCACAGCGCGCCGCGACGGTCTCCGGCGGCAGCGCCGATAAAATTACGTTCCCGCTGTCCATGACGATCACGGACTTGGTGCTGCGTCCGAACGACGCATCGATCAGCAGGCCGCGCTCGCGCACCTCCTGGATCATTCTCTTTATGGGCGCCGACTCTGGGCTGACTATGGAAATGATGCGCCCGGCTGAGACAAGATTACCGAACCCGATGCTTACAAGCTTCGCATACCGTCCGCCTTACTCTATGTTCTGTATCTGTTCTCTTATCTTTTTCTATCTCGGACTTGAGGTCGACAACGACATGGGCAATATCGGAGCTCTGGCACTTTGAGCCGATGGTGTTGGCCTCGCGGTTAAACTCCTGAATAAGGAAGTCTATCTTTCTTCCCGTAGGAGAGCTGCCGTTTATCATGGTCTTGAGCTGGCTCATGTGGCTGCGCAGGCGCACCGTCTCCTCATCGACCGCGACGTGGTCTGCGAAAACCGCGGCTTCGGCAAGGATGCGGCTCTCCTCGATACCGGCTGTGCCGAGCACCTCGGCCATCCTCGCTTCGAGGCGCGCGCGGTACTCCGCGACGGTCTTGGGGCCTCTTTTTATCTTCGTGACGAGCGTGTCTATCGAAGCGAGCTTCTCCGTCACATCGTCTCTCAGCTTCTCGCCCTCGCGCAGACGCATCGCGTCAAAAATCCTGAAGCGCAAGCTCCGCTATCTCGACTATGCC
>VOFK01000882.1_pt1 | contig 37454 bp, 48 predicted proteins | sample 5384121 | NCBI WGS metagenome assembly VOFK01 (sample SAMN12384730, study PRJNA508395) | human gut metagenome | isolation source: healthy gut J | host: Homo sapiens | reverse complement strand
GTGGTGAAGCGCAACACGTGAATATCGTTAACAACTACTACAAGCCAGGCCCCGGAACCGATGAAAGCGGTAAAGCAGACCGTGCTTACCGTATCGCCAAGCCGGATGTATATCCGAAAATTACCCGGCGAAGCTTACAAAAAAATGGCTTCAAACTTGGGGGAAGTTTTATATCGACGGAAATAAAGTGGTAGGCAATACGACTGTTAGCAATGATAACTGGACAAAAGGCGTATTTGAACAAATGGATGAAAAAAACTGTGCAACTACGGAGCTTTGGAACCAACATACCCAGATAAAGTCAAATTCACCGGTAGTTAAGGCAGGAAATGTAAGAACTCATACGCCGGATGAGGCTTATGAACGTGTGATGAGCTATGCAGGAGCCAGCAACTATCGTGATAAAGTCGACGAGTTGATAATCAGCGACGTTAAAAACAGAAAAGCAAGTTGCACGGGAGATGCCAGCAAATGGAAAGATCTTTCCGGCTACTCACAAAACAAAAGTGGATATATCAACGACCCGAAAGATGTCTGCACAGCCTTAGGAGTAAATGATCCCTACGATGTTCTGAAATCTGTAACCAATGCAAACGTGAAAGATACGGACGGTGACGGTATTCCCGACTACTGGGAAGAAGAATATGGTTTGAATCCCAAGAAATCTGCTGATGGAAAAGAAACGACTATTGACAAAAACGGAAGTACACTAATCTGGAAATGTATCTCAATAGTCTGGTGCACGAAATCATGGTAAATGGTGCGACAGGTGGCAGTGTTATAGAATAAATTTAGTAAATTCGAACCCAAATGATAAATTAGTAATGAAAAAGAATATATTAGCAATCTGTAGTTTGATATTGGCTTTTCCTCTAGTGGGACAAGCCATGCAACCTGCCATTTCGGTTGAAAAAACATCAAAGGACTATCCTACCCCGGATCGTTCCAAAGTTCTCGCCTTCCCCGGTGCCGACGGAGCAGGAAAATATACCACCGGTGGTGCCGGAGGTGCTGTATACACTGTTACTTCCCTGGCAGACGACGGTTCGGAAGGAACACTTCGCTGGGCTATCAGCAAGAAAGGTCCCCGCACCATTGTCTTTGCGGTTAGCGGAATTATTGAATTACAAAAAGCATTAAAACTCAGCAATGGTGATGTGACCATTGCAGGACAGACAGCTCCGGGTGATGGCATTTGCCTGAAAAACTATACATTCTCTATTCAGGCAGACAATGTAATCATCCGTTTCATCCGTTCCCGTATGGGAGTCGACATCAAACAAAAAGGTGACGACGCAATGAATGGTACAAAAGCGCACCAAAACATTATCATAGACCACTGCTCCATGAGCTGGTGTACGGATGAATGTGCTACCTTCTATGACAACCGTAACTTCACCCTCCAATGGTGTATCATCAGTGAAAGTCTCGCTAACTCTATTCACGAAAAGGGAGCACACGGCTATGGTGGTATCTGGGGTGGACAGCCTGCTACTTTTCACCATAACTTACTCGCCCATCACACTAACCGCACACCCCGTCTTTGCGGAAGCCGTTATACGGGTCGTCCGGAAGATGAAAAAGTGGAATTATTCAATAATGTGATTTATAATTATGGCAGTGACGGTGCTTATGCTGGTGAAGGAGGTTCCTACAACTTTATTAATAACTACTATAAACCGGGACCTTTCAGTGCGACAAAAAGGTTCTTTCAAACGCTTGTTTACAGCGTATGCCGATGATGGCAAAAAAACAACAATAAAGCAGGTGTTCATGGTGTATTCTATTTCAAAGGTAACTATATGGATCCTACCTGTCCCAAACTGACTGACAAGCAGAAAAGAGGCTCTTTATAAAGTGAATATGGATAACTCTTACGGACTGGTTATCAAAAAAGACTTTGCCACAGAAAAGGAAGTACTGTCTAAAAAAGCATTTGACATAGCCGAACATACTTCTTTGCAACCTGCCAAGAAAGCCTACAAAGATGTTCTCGAGTTTGCCGGTGCTTCATATCGCCGTGACGCCATAGACCAACGCATCGTAGATGAAACTCTCAAAGGCACTTATACTTACGAAGGTTCTCACGGAAGCACGAATGGAATGATTGACCAACCGTCTGATGTAGGAGGATGGCCGGAATATAAATCAGAAACAGCACTTGTTGATACAGATGGTGATGGTATTCCCGATGAATGGGAAAAGAAACACAACCTTAATCCCAATGATCCTTCAGACGGAGCCAAATATACATTAAGCCCGGAATATACAAACCTGGAAATATATATGAACAGCCTTGTGAATCATCTATACCCTAAAAAATAATTTCGGATAACCAAGATGAGGGTAAATGTATCGGAACTCTCATAAACAAAAAATCACCCTCGCCACAGATAGTTGTAGTGAGGGTGATTTCGATAAAAGGGAGCTTTGAACATCCCCCTTTCTATTTCTTTCCTTTCCTATTATTATCTCCCCACTCTATCCCGATACTCTGTAGGCGTCATTCCAACCTGTGCTTTAAAGCATTTACTGAAATAACGCGGATCATAAATGCCGACCATATACGAAATCTGGGGTCATATTAAACTCTCCTGTTTCAATTAACTGTGTAGCCCGCTTGATACGCATTTCTTTTGATAAATTCAATCGGAGCCAATCCGGTAAGTGTTTTCAGCTTCTTGAAGAAGACAGAACGGCTGACAGCCAGTTCCCGAACCAAATCATCTACCACCAGTTCTCCATTATCCATGTTCTGCTCCATCAATTCAACCAATTTATCCATAAACTTACGGTCGTTGGGAGACATTTCGAGAGTTGTAGGTGGAGTTTCGGACACATCTTCTTCAGCAGACGGCATATCCGTAGCCACAGGCACTTCCTCCTGACCGGTAGAAATATTGATATGCATCAGACTATCCCGGTAGAAACTTTGCAGTTTCTTACGCTGCATCAACAGATTTTCCACACGTGCTTGCAGATAGGTAGCACTGAAAGGCTTCGTTATATAATCATCCGCACCATATTCCAATCCCTCCAGTTTGCTTTCAATCGTAGTTTTGGCAGTAAGCAAAATGGATAGGTATATGGCTGGTCGTCATATCCGCACGCAGTTCACGCGTCATTTCGATACCATCTTTCTCAGGCATCATCACGTCACTGATGATAATGTCCGGCAGATACTTCAAAGCCTTGCTTGCCCCCTCCTTACCGTCAGCAGCTTCCACCACCCGGTACATCGGAGAAAATATACTACGCAAGAATTCACGTAACTCCTGATTATCTTCGACTAATAACATCAGTTCTTTGGAGTTTTCTTCTTTCGCAAATTCTTCCCCATACACATCTTCAATCTTCTCCGAATCATCGCTTACCAACGTTTCAGACTGAATGGAAGAATTGGCTATATCCACTACCTGTCCCATTCTTGCCGGAGCATCCGCATCTTCCAGAATAAACTCGGCTTCCTTATCATAATGTTCTTTTCCCTTGAGGAAATCGACTTTGAAGCAACTCCCCTCTCCCAAACGACTATCAACGGAAATAGTAGCTTTATGCATTTCCACCAACTCTTCTTTCACCAATGAAAGTCCGATACCCGTACTAGCCTGATTGAAAAGATTCTTATCTACCAGATTCTCAAAACGGACAAACAAGGACTTCTTTTTGTTTTCCGCGATACCAATTCCCTGGTCTTGCACACCGATAGAAACCGTCTTTTCATCTTCCCGGATAAACATCGTAATCATCTTGCCATTCGGCGTATACTTAAATGCATTGGAAAGCAGGTTGAATACAATCTTTTCCAGCTTATCGGCGTCCACCCAAAGATAAAGATGCTCCTTTTCGGTCTGGAACAGGAAATCAATCCGATGTTCCTCGGCCACAGCTTCAAAATTTTCCATCACCTTACGGACGAAAGGTACAATATCCACCCGCTGCACCTGCATCTTCATCTTCTTGTTCTGAATCTTACGGAAGTCCAATATCTGATTGACAAGACGAAGCATACGGCTGGTGTTCCGTTCCACCACCACCAACTGTTCACGGGCATCAGTCGGCAATTTATCATTCTTCAAGACCTGCTCCACCGGACCGGCTATCAACGCAAGCGGAGTACGCAACTCATGCGATATGTTAGTAAAGAAACGCAGTTTTATATCTGAAATCTGCTGTTCGACCGAAACTTCATGCTTCAACCGATAAATAGTAAACAGGATATAAACGGCTACGAGAATAATAATCAGAATAAAAAGAACATAAAGCACATAAGCTACCGGCGTCTCCCAGAAAGAAGGCAGAATAACAATGTTCAGTATACGTTCGTTATCCACCCACACACCATCGCTATTAGTAGAACGGACACGGAGCACATACTCTCCTTTCGGAAGATTTGTATAAGTCACGCTACGCTGTTTGTCGGCAAAAGTCCACTGTTTCTCAAATCCGTCGAGAATATAAGCATACTGTATATTCTGCGGATTGGTATAATCGAGTGCCGCGAAATGAACGGAGAAAATATTCTCTTTATGCGAAAGTACCAATTTATCAGTGTCGTCAATATCCACTTTCAACAATGAGTTACTTCCGGGGGTAATGTCCTCATTAGCCACTGTCAGTTTGGAGAATACGATAGGTGGGATATAGCTACTCTTACGAATAGAGTCGGGATTAAATATAAAGACTCCCCCACTGGCACCGAAAAGCATGCTTCCTTTAGCCGTCAATGTGGAAGCCGCTTCACTAAAGCGCACTGGGGAAAGTAATACTACGTTCGTCGTAACTTTCAAAACGTTCTTCAGACGGGATAAATTTACAAATTCCATTCTCCGTACTAATCCATAAATTCTCCTTACTATCTTCGCGGGCAGAAAGCAAGACGTCGGAAGGAAGACCGTCCAATACGGAATATGACTTGAATTCTCCGTGACCGTCCTTACTGATAGATACCAGTTTGTTGAGTCCCCCACCGAAAGTAGCCAGGTAAAGTTCCTTTTTTTCTTAGTGGAAATAATCCAATGGACATCATTATTACTCAGACTTTGCGTATCGTTCGGCATACGGGAGAAATGATAAAACTGCACATCCTCCGGTTTCTTAAAGTTCTCGTCAAAAAGCAACGGCTCCCGTAGTTGTACCTACCCACAATCGTCCGTTATTATCGGAAGTGATGAAACGAGCTTTGTAACAAGGATCAATGGGATAACCTTTCAGATTGTTCCGGTGATTGATAAACAATGTCTTTCCAGCTTCATTCTCCGTGATATAATTGATACCTCCGGCAAAAGTAGCTACCCAAATACGACCATAATGATCTTCATAGATACAATACACATTATTATCGCTCAAACTGTACATATCCTCTTCACGATGAAGATAACGGGTCAGCTTATAAGACATTCCGTTGGAAGAAGTCGGCTCGGCACGGACAAGTCCGTCTCCTTTTTGTTGCAATCCAGATGATTCCTTTCGAATCCTGAATAACAAAATAAACGGTTCCCAGCATGGGAGTACCGGTGGTAGAAACGGTGCCGCTTTCGGTGAGGTATCCTTTATAAGTTTTGTCGACATCATACATACGAAGTATGCCGTCTTTCAAGCCAACCCACAAATTTCCCAGTTTATCTTCACACAGGGCACGTACCTCATTATGCAACGATTCGTGTTCATGAGGCATAGGGGTCATCATCGCAAAGGGTACATTTCGATAAGTCACTTTCTCCAATCCCTTGGAGTGGGTGCAAAGACCATAAATTACCTTGTTTGTCGGAGAAAGCCGAGTGAATCTTATTGGAGAAGCGCCAGTCACGGCTACCCAGTCCGTTATAGAAAGGAACCAACCGTTTTTTTTGAGGATCGAAGTAAGAGAAACCTCCTCCGTAAGGATGTACCCAAAGATAACCGTTTACGTCTTCATGGATATGAAAAGCCGGACGGGAACGTTCGGGATTGCTGTATTCAATAAGAATCTGTTCACGGGTCACCACTCCGGTCGAGGGATTAAAATGGGCTACAACACCCGGTTCTTCCTGCTCGAACCACACTTCCGAAGAACGGTCTACATAAGCAGAAAGGATCGGCTTTGCGGGTAACGCCTTACAAGTCAGGAATGAGTAATGCACATTTGTTTTGGTCCGCAGATTGTAAGTAAAGAAACCATCCGAATCGGTAGTAATTACAGAAACGTCCGGTGCAACGGGGTGAATGGAAGTGATCTGTCCTTTTGTAGGAAGTTCGATCAACGTAAATTCTCCGCTATCTTTCTGATAAGACCAGATACGTCCATGATCCGAAGCAAAGCAGATGTCCTTATCCCGCTCCTGTACTGCATAGAAGGCTTGGTTTATGCCGCCAAACTTTCCTTTTGTCTCCGTAAAATAGGAATCCGGTTCTTTCTTTCCGGGGCGGATCATGCCGAGACCGTTATCTGTCAACAGCCAGTCATTACCTGCTTTGTCCTGATGTACTTTGAATACATGTAAAGAGGGAAACAGTTCCGTCTTACTGGAATAAATATCCCATGTCAGGCGATGATTCTCATTTGGATGAGTCAGGATGCGGATAGCTCCGTCATTTTCTGTCAGCAGCCAGACGGTTCCGTTCGGCATCACCTCAATGGTATGCACATTGAAAGCACTCCCCTCCTCTCCGGCAGCAGGTACTTGTTCGAAAGTCTCTGTCTTCGGGTCGAAACGATGGACACGATTATCATAAGTCAGTAGCCACAAAAAACCATAACGGTCTTCATAGATACGGTCTACGCGATTATTGGTCAGACTGATGTAGTTTCCCTGACGGGCCTTATATGTTTTGAAGGTATAACCGTTGAAACGGTTGATTCCATCCCAAGTGGCAAACCAAAGGTTGTCTTTGTGATCTTGCAAGATGTTCATCACCGTATTCTGGGACAATCCATCTTCAGTAGAATAGTGGGTGAAAAAACAGTGCTGCTGCGCATGTGTCAAGAACACAATAGCTAGCAAAAAAGAATTACTGAAATTAAGGTTTTCTTCATCATATAAACTAGGTTCTGTGCCGTAAAGATAGAAAAATAGTTGTACTTTTTTTATGCAATCTTTAGCGGCTATTTAACAGAATCGAACCATTCTATAGGACAAGTGATCTATTGTCTTTTTTATATATCCATTGTTTTTTTTGCTTAGTAATTCATTTCTTTACATATTCGTCAAGTCAACGTTTCACTGTTATCAGTTTGTTTCCGTCCGCTACCGGACTCCATCCATCTTCGCCTGCCAGTACAGTCGTAATCTCGTATCCTTGCAGGTTTTTCAGTTGTTGGGAGAAAGCGGCACGCGCTTTCGGATTGGCTCCTTCGCCCCGACTCTCATATTCGGCATAGAAGACTGTATTTCCGTTCTCTTTCTTGCCCCAGTTATTCCAACCGACAGGGAGAATGTGTTTACCTAGTTCGCAACGGATAAATACAGCTTGCGCATACGGACGCCAAGGACGGGACAGATACACTTTTTGTGGCTTCCGGTTCCGCAGTCAGTCTGCAATCATAGAATACATAGCCATATTTTTTACCTTTATCAGTAGAGGGAGCGGTGACATAACCATCCCGTTTGCTATGAATGTGGCAACGGTTGAAAACAGCCGTAGACCAACCGAAGATAAAATCTACCGTTCCTTCGATGTAGCAGTCTTCGTAATATTGGCGGCTTTGCTTGCTGTATGTATAAAGCGTATCCTGGAAACCTAGAAAACGACAGTTCTTAAAATAGACACGGTCGGCAGACACAAAGCAGGCAACTGCCTGTCCTACGGGACCAGATGAGTTCTCGAATGTGATATTCTCCGCATAAAAATCGGGGGCATAGATGTAACAGCTGGACGAACCGGAAGTTCCCATGTTCTCGCCAAATACATTTTTCTTGTTTGCAAAACCGTCATAAGTCAGTATCGCACCGTCTTCTCCAATCAAAGAGATATTAATCTTGGATTCAGGGATGATGAGTTTCTCTTTATAAGTTCCTTTACGAATCAGGATAGTGGTACGGACGTCTTTGCGAAAATCGGGAACAGCATTGATAAGCTTCCTGCACGGTAAAGAAATCACCGCTACCGTCTTGGGCCACTACATAATCGAATTGACGGATATATTTCGCCAGTTCCGGAATTTCCTTGCCGATAGCATCCACTGCCAGTCCGGCAATTGTTCGTGCTCCGTATACGTTTAAGTGAGTATTGTCTTCACGACCTTTCGGGAAAGCCGGCACCTGATTGGGTTCGACAAACATGAATAGTTTCTTTGATTCTACTGGTCCAAGTCCCTGCACCAGGTCATGGGTGATCTTGTTCATGTCGATGAAAGTCACTCCCCAGTTCTTTTTGCCACATTGCGGGGAGCATCCAGATAGGCACCATGCGTATCGAATAAAACGGTTCCCTCTTTCGGTTGTTCCTTTTCCCCCGGTGTGCGGCGGACATCTTTTGCGATGGCAGCATCCTTCGGCTGTACGAAGTTTCGACGGACGATAGAGTTGAACAACACCGGAATTCCACCTTTGGCGCGGGTTTCATTCACATACCGACGAAGAATTTCATCAAAAGTACTACCCGGATCGGTGTGACGGGTAGAGTCTGCTTTCTCATCATTATGGCCGAACTGGATAAAGACATAATCTCCTTTTTTCACTTTAGAAATTACTTTTTCCCCAGCGTCCTTCGCTAATGAAGCTCTTGGAACTTCGACCGTTGGCGGCATGATTGTCTATCCGTATGTCTTCGGAGAAGAATCCGGGAAGTATCATTCCCCCAACCACGTTCGGGATTTCCTCCGTCTATTTTCTTGTTAGCCATTGTCGAATCACCTATCATAAAGATAGTGATGACCGGTTTATCTGCACGAAATGCAGAAAAAGAATAAGAGCCGTTGCAAGTAGCCCCTACCATTTTAACCCTAAGTGTTTTCATATTCTTCATCCCCTCCTACGAGTTTTATTTTTTGTTTTTATCTGCCACCTGCAACGTTTTTTGCTTGTATCTTACTTGCAATCAACCGATTGCAGCGTTGCAGATACTGTTGCAGGATACCGTTGCAGATGTTTATCTGCAACACCTTATATAATCCTATTTTGCACGCAGACAAATTCAGTTTCCACGTATAGGAACTACAGTTTCCCCGGTAAGAAACGCTAGTTTCCACGTAGAGAAACGACAGTTCCCACATAGGGAAACTGCAGTTTCCTGCCTTGGAACGGGAGTTTCAAGCTAGGGGAAAGCAAAGAGCCAAGCCCGGAAACAAGAATTTCAAGACTGCATAAACAGTCGGAAACCCTACGTATTTTTATTTATAGGGATACCAATTACTGCTTTCCTTAAAGATATTTTTGCGGAGTATACTTCATTGCCTCCTTATTTGTCAACTGTTTAGCCCATGCCACACGCCCGGAAGTATCTGCGCCCGCACCCGTATTTCCGAATTCGGCATAACGGGCTGTCTTTTCGTTCTCCGGATTCCTCCAATTGTGCCATCCTTCGGGACGGATATGATTACCAAACTCACAATTGATAAAGACCGTTGCCGCATAAGGACGCCACGGACGACCCAAATATACTTTTTTCACTCCCGGAGCGGCTGTCAGCTTACAGTTTTTAAATACATAACCGAATTCTTCACTTTGAGGAGTGGAAGCGGCAGTGATATACGAATCACGTTTACTATGCAGTTCGCAATATTCGAATAGAGCGGTGGAAGGACCAAAAATAAAATCGGTAGTTCCCTCGATATAGCAATTTGTGAATAAGAGACGCGCTCCTTCGGTTCCTGTATAAATAGTATCCTGATTTCCCAGGAAACGGCAGTTGACAAACATCAGTCTGTCACCTTCGGTGTGAAGAGCTACCGCTTGCCCCAGTGGAGCCGCATTATTTTCAATCGTCAGGTCTTTGAAAGTGATGTCATTCCCTTCCACTTTTACCGTATAGGTGCGGAAAGTACCCATCTTATTGATATTGGCATGGTCATCGTAAGTGATAATCGTTTTTTCTGCGCTTTCGCCCACTAATTGCACATTCTTTTTACCCAGGGAAGGAATGACCAGTTTTTTCTTTGTATATACCATTCTTGATATAGATCGTCACCGTATAATCCATAAAAGCGCGGACGGCTTCCACGGCTTCCTGAATGTTACGATACTCCCCTGTCCCGTCGCGTGCCACGACTAATGTGTCTTTGCGTTGCTGTTGTTGTGCATAAACAGATGTTGCTCCCACACCCAGTAGAAGCAAACACATCATTCCTTTAAAAATAGTCCTTTTCATTGTCAGAAATTACTTTTGTAAACGTTCGTATTCCAGACTTGCCATTATAAATGGTCCTACTGCTTTCGGATCGTTATTACGGATCGTTTCATTAATATAATAGTCATAATCACCGGAACGATAGACCTTTCCTCCCAATCCAGCCACTGCACAAGCCTTGGTGATGGTTACCAATCCGTTCTTGTCCACTTCGATAAAATTATCCAGGAATCCTTTGTAGCCTTTCAATGCCACATCCAGATAAGACTTATCAATATATCCCAAACGAACCGCCTTAAAGAGCGAATAAATAAACATAGCGGAACAAGAAGATTCTACGTAATTACCCTTATCACCACTCCGGTCCATCACCTGATACCATCCTCCGGTCTTCGGGTCCTGAAGTTTCTTCACCTGCGCAGCTACATTATTCAATATATCAAGCAGGGAATCTCTTCCGGCTTCATGCTGCGGAATAAATTCGAGCACATCCACCAATGCCATCGCATACCATCCCATCGCACGTCCCCACGTATGTTTCGACTGTCCGGTCACCGGGTCCGCCCAACGTTCGGTGCGGCTTACATCGCACGCATGACGATAAAGACCATTTTTAGGATCGTACGTATGACGGGCACAAGTGACAAACTGGTTGATTACATCTGCATAGTCCTGCGGAAGATTATTACGGAATGCATATTCCGCGTAGAAAGGAGCTCCCATGTAAATTCCGTCCAACCACATTTGGTGGGGATAAATCTTTTTTATGCCAAAAACCACCGTCCTCATTACGCGGTTGTCCTTCAAACTGGCTATAAAGCAGGTCGAGCGCTTTCTTATATTTAGGATTCTTGGTCTGCTCATAGATACGGAAAAGGATTTTTCCGGAGTTGATACGGTCGAGACTGTAATCGGTTAATTTATAAGCGGTAATGCTTCCGTCTTCGTGCACCATTGTATCCGCATACGCGATGGCGTAATCGCGAATTTTCTTGTCGCCATAAGCGTCGTACACATCGAGCATGGCTCCCAGTTCAAGTCCGTGGCAATAATCCCACTTCAGTTTCGGCTGAAAGTCGAGCTGCCAGGATTCGGGGTAACGGATCATTTCCGATTCAGTCAGTCGCACAGACCAGGGAAGTTTGCTGTCTACCTGTTGTGCCGATACAGAAGCGGTCATTGTAACCAATAAAGCCACTATAAAAAAATTATAAAAAGGAGTTCGTCTCATGGTTTGTTATTTTTTAAGGATTCAACATAGTCTTTTTTCACGGTACGAAAGTAGTGTTTTTCCTCCAAACCCAGTGGGATTTTTTAGTCAAGTAGGTGCATTTTTTGTTTTTCGTGCACGGAAACGACTAATTTTGTGCACGCAAACGTCAAAAATGTCCATTTTTGATGCAATATCTCATAAATTAAGAGTTTCGTTTTGGAAGAAAGCAAAAAAGGTCTTACTTTTGGCACGGTTTACAACTAATACCCTCTGGGGAAACACAGGTAATTTATCATTAAAACAGAGAAAAAAATAGAACAGAATGGAAGAAGTATTTAAGTACATTATCGGTCTTGGAGCGGCAGTAATGATGCCAATCATTTTCACGATTTTAGGAGTATGTATCGGTATTAAACTTCCCAAAGCGCTGAAGAGCGGTTTGTTGGTTGGTGTCGGTTTCGTTGGTTTATCAGTAGTGACGGCATTGCTCACCAGCAGTCTGGGTCCGGCATTAAGTAAAATGGTTGAAATCTACGGATTGGAATTGGGAATTTTCGACATGGGTTGGCCTTCTGCTGCGGCGGTAGCTTACAACACTTCAGTCGGTGCTTTCATCATCCCTGTTTGCTTGGGAGTTAACTTATTAATGTTGCTTACCAAAACAACCCGTACCGTCAATATCGACCTTTGGAACTATTGGCACTTCGCATTTATCGGTGCTATCGTTTACTTTGCTTCCGACAATATCTATTGGGGATTCTTTGCTGCTATCATCTGCTACATCATTACGCTGGTAATGGCTGATATGACTGCTCCTGCTTTCCAAAAGTTCTATGATAAAATGGACGGTATCTCTATTCCTCAACCGTTCTGCCAAAGTTTCGTTCCGTTTGCTATTGTTATCAACAAACTTTTAGATAAAATTCCGGGATTCGACAAACTGAATATTGATTCTGAAGGTATGAAAAAGAAATTCGGCCTGATGGGCGAACCGCTGTTTTTGGGTATCGTAATTGGTTGCGGTATCGGCGCATTGGGTTGTGCCAGCTGGAAAGAAGTTTTGGACAGTATTCCGGGTATCCTTGGACTGGGTATTAAAATGGGAGCGGTAATGGAATTGATTCCACGTATTACCAGCCTTTTCATCGAGGGGTTGAAACCGATCTCTGACGCTACCCGCGAACTGATCGCTAAGAAATATAAGAATAATACCGGTTTGAGCATCGGTATGAGCCCTGCACTGGTTATTGGTCACCCGACAACCCTGGTGGTATCTCTGCTTTTGATCCCTGTTACTATTTTCCTTGCAGTCATTCTTCCGGGCAACCGTTTCTTACCGCTGGCTTCTCTGGCAGGTATGTTCTACCTGTTCCCGATGATTCTGCCTATTACAAAAGGTAACGTAGTGAAATCATTTATTATCGGCCTGGTGGCATTGATTGTAGGTCTGTATTTCGTAACAGGACTGGCAGGCTTCTTCACACTGGCTGCTAAAGATGTATACGAAGCAACAGGTGACCCGACAGTAAACATCCCCGCCGGTTTTGAAGGCGGCGCGCTTGACTTTGCTTCCAGTCTCTTCTGCTGGGGTATCTTCCACCTTACTTACAGTCTGAAGATTATCGGCCCTGCCATCCTCGTGGCACTGGCACTCGGAATGGCTATCTACAACCGTATCCGCATGACTAGAAACGACGCAAAGAACACATTGAACAGTAATAAGGAATAAGTAGAAAAGCCTTTAACTGATAATAATAAGTGGTATATAATATATAACTCAATAAAAAACTCGAAAGATGAAAAAATTAGCAATTGCAATGATGTTGGGTATCGCAGCAATGTCTGCCTCCGCCCAGGTGAATTACAAGATGCAAGTGGCTTGCAGCCCGCAAGACGTGAAAACGTATGATACTAACCGCTTGCGCAGTAGCTTCCTGATGGAAAAAGTAATGGTTCCGAACGAAATCAACGTTACTTATTCTATGTACGACCGTCTGATCTTCGGTGGCGCAGTACCTGCGACAAAAGAATTGGTACTTGAAACAATCGACCCGTTGAAATCTAAATTCTTCCTCGAACGCCGCGAACTGGGTGTCATCAACATTGGTGGCGAAGGTATCGTAACCGTAGACGGTAAAGAATATACGCTGAAATTCAAAGATGCCCTGTACGTAGGTAGAGGCAAGCAGAAAGTGACTTTCAAGAGCAAAGATTCCAGCAATCCTGCCAAATTCTACATCAACTCGGCTACTGCCCACAAGGAATACAAGACTCAATTGATTACTATCGACGGACGTAAAGGTTCTCTGAAAGCAAACTCATTTGCTGCCGGAAAGCTGGAAGAAAGCAACGACCGCGTTATCAACCAGTTGATTGTTAACAACGTACTTGAAGAAGGCCCCTGCCAACTGCAAATGGGATTGACTGAACTGAAACCGGGTAGCGTATGGAACACCATGCCGGCACATACTCACTCTCGCCGCGTAGAAGCATATTTCTACTTCAATGTACCGGAAGGAAATGCTATCTGCCACTTCATGGGCGAACCTCAAGAAGAACGCGTCGTATGGATGCAGAACGAACAAGCTATCATGTCACCGGAATGGTCTATCCACGCTGCTGCCGGAACAAGCAACTACATGTTTATCTGGGGTATGGCAGGTGAAAACCTCGATTACGGAGACATGGACAAGATCAAATATACAGAAATGCGCTAACCGTTGCGTATTCCTGTATGACATATAATTTTTCAGACGCAGATAACGCGGATAGCACGGATCAAAAAATAAGAATCCGCATTATCCGCGTCATCTGCGTCTAAAAAGATTAGACTCATTTGCTCTTGATTCACAAACTCGTTTATCTTCTTTCTGTATTACCCCCAACGTTGCAAATGATAATGCTATGAGACATTTTTATATCCTTTGAAACAAATAGCATATATAATGCAACGAATAATACATGATTTTGACCAATTTTTACAAATAAAATTCAGTCGAAATACCGACCTTTGTCAACGAAACAAAATCTATTTAAATCCATTATCATGAATGCATTTTCAAAAAACAGGCGAAAAGATGACAAACTACAGATGGACTATCTGCGCTATGCTATTTTTTGCTACTACAGTTAACTATCTCGACCGTCAGGTTCTCTCATTGACGTGGGATGAATTTATCAAACCGGAATTCCACTGGGACGAATCTCACTACGGTACTATTACTTCTGTTTTCTCCATTGTTTACGCAATATGTATGCTGTTTGCCGGTCGTTTTGTCGACTGGATGGGAACTAAAAAAGGATTTTTATGGGCTATCGGTGTCTGGTCGGCAGGTGCTTGTCTTCATGCCGTTTGTGGTATTGTCACAGAAGCACAAGTTGGACTTCATAGTGCAGCAGAACTGGCCGGTGCCACAGGAGATGTGGTAGTGACTATTGCTACGGTCAGTATGTACTGCTTCCTCGCCGCCCGCTGTATTCTCGCTTTAGGAGAAGCCGGTAACTTCCCTGCTGCTATTAAAGTAACTGCAGAGTACTTCCCTAAAAAAGACCGTGCTTATGCTACTTCTATCTTTAATGCCGGTGCATCTATCGGAGCATTGATCGCTCCTCTTACCATTCCTATTCTGGCAAAAATGTTCGGTTGGGAAATGGCATTTATCGTAATTGGTGGACTTGGCTTTATCTGGATGGGATTCTGGGTGTTTATGTATGATGCCCCGTCGAAAAGCAAACATGTCAATCAGGCAGAGCTTGACTACATCGAGCAAGATAATCGCGAAGCAGGCAGTGCTCCAATGACAGACGAGAAAGATGAAAAGAGAATGAAGTTCTGGCAATGTTTCAGCTACAAACAAACATGGGCCTTTGTCTTCGGTAAGTTCATGACTGACGGCGTATGGTGGTTCTTCCTTTTCTGGACTCCGTCTTATCTGAATACACAATTCGGTATCAAAACCTCCGACCCACTGGGTATGGCGTTGATCTTTACGCTTTATGCAGTGACTATGTTATCTATCTATGGTGGTAAACTACCTACTATCTTCATCAACAGAACAGGTATGAATCCGTATGCAGCCCGTATGAAAGCGATGCTGATTTTCGCATTCTTCCCGCTGGTAGTATTGTTAGCACAACCGTTAGGTACTGTTTCTCCATGGTTCCCGGTTATCTTAATCGGTATTGGTGGAGCTGCTCATCAATCCTGGTCGGCCAATATATTCTCTACCGTAGGCGATATGTTCCCAAGAACAGCTATTGCAAGTATCACCGGTATAGGTGGTATGGCAGGAGGCGTAGGCTCTATGATTCTTCAGAAAGTGGCAGGTAACCTATTCGTATACGCTTCCGGAACAACGATGCTGGACGATAAAGAAGTGGAAATGACAAAAGATCTGCTGGAACAAGGAGCACAATTTGTACATCCTGCCATGACATTCATGGGATTCGAAGGCAAACCAGCCGGATATTTCGTTATCTTCTGCGTATGTGCAGTAGCTTATCTGTTGGGTTGGGTTATCATGAAGGCATTAGTTCCGAAATACAAACCTATCGTATTAGAGTAAATCTATTCGAACAGATAGAATCATTAAAAACAAAAGAGTAACTCGTCGCCGAGTTACTCTTTTGTTTTAGCCAATTATTCAAAAAAATGAAAAATGAAAAAATAAAAAAGCCTCTTCTCACGAAGAAGGCTTTTTAGGTTTACTTATCCTGCATCATCCTCCTGCAAAATTTTTAACCGAAACACTAGAAACAGTGTTTTTGCATTCCTATAATGAAGTATAGTAAACGTTAAGATGAAAAAAAGGGAAGTCTCACGACTTCCACAATTCTTCTAACCTTAAATCTAAATCTCTATGAAAAAAACGTGTTGCAAATATAGACGTTTGTTCAACATAGAGGTGTTAATGAATTGCATAAAGAGAGAATAAAAACTAACATCTGCAAAATGATGCAATTTTTCAGAAGCTTTCTATTAATTTTAATAAACTTTTATAGAGTGGATTGCGTTCGAGTAGTTCGGGAACTCCTGTAATGAACATCTGTTTTCTTGCACGGGTCAAGGCAACATTCAGTTTCCGGTCGATCAAAACACCCTCTTCTTCCGTCAGATTGGATAGAAATTTTAGTTGGTAAGGGTAGTTGACACAGAAGGAATAGATTATTACATCACGCTCGCTTCCCCTGGAACCGTTCTACTGTGTCAACTAGAATTCGGTTCAGAGCTGGAATACCTAATGATTCTATTTCTTTTTTTATCAATGCTATCTGACTCCGGTAAGGGGTAATGATCCCTAAAGTACGGGATTCGTCAAAATCTGTCCGATGATCTTCATAAATGCGAGCAGCTAAGTCGGCAACAATACGTGCTTCCGAATAGTTGATCTTTGCAGATGTTCCGGCCTTCTCCGGCACAGAGGGATAAAAAGCCAAACGACAGATGGTATCGGATGATTCTATTTGGTGAGGTAGGCCGACAGGGATCAGACGCCCTCCATAAAAGGCACGATTAGCAAACAAAGCAACTTCCGGATGCATTCGCCCTTGACGGCACAGCATATCGTAGGAGCGATGAACCGTTGCAGTACAGTTCCGGTAGAGGCGTTCAAACAAGGAATCTTTCAAATTGGTCAACCCGATAGACAGTAAAGATTCATCATAAATGGCCGATTGCTCCGTATTTTGCTGCACAACAGCAGGCAGTTGCTTATGATCTCCGATCAAGACAAACTTATCTATTGCATCTTTTCCGTCTTCTCCACGTGCACAGAGGATACCCAACAACTGCGGTTCCAATATTTGGGTAGCCTCATCAATAATGGCTACATCAAAATGCTTCAAACGAAACAGTTCCGGTTTGCCGGAAATAGCCGCTACCGTTCCCACAATAATCCGACAATTCCGGATGCGTTCGTACACTTCCGAACGACGGTTACAAGAGGATAATTCATTTTCAATCAGATGCCCGCGGTAGGCTTCATCACATGATAATTCACTTCCCACACGTATAAAATCAACAGCCGGAGCAATGGAAGCCAGCGACTTGCATATCTCATCGACAGCCCGGTTGGTGTATGAAAGCAAAAAGAATCTGCGCATCTTTATCTGCATGAAAAGTCTCTACCATTTTCTTCAGGGCACATGAAGTTTTGCCTGTTCCCGGAGGCCCGATAAGAAGGAAATAATCCTGTGCGGCTTTTGCTTTCAAGGCGATTCGCGTAAAATCGTCTTCCGAACGGGAAATCATAGGATCCAATGATTCATCAAACCGAGGAGGACGCTGTGACAGCAACAAGTCACGGCGTTCCTTCCTTGCAGAAAGATAAATATATAACCCCTGATACATCGAGCGGAATGTTGTATCCATTGTATCATGTTCTATCGCATAAAAAGGCTTTCGGCAGGAAGTACGGATGGATTCTGCTGGGTAGCACGTAAGCGAATACCTATTTCGTTTTCTGTCAGGTATTCAATATTACCCTTGAAAACCATTTTATTGGTAACGTTATCTGTATCGCGGTTTTACGTTCATAAAGGATAATGGCATCGCCTTGACGGAAATTAGGAAGAGAAGTCCCTGTTTCAAGAGCTTCACTTCTGACAGTCTTACTTGCAGAGGCTTCATTTCCAAGAATATCATTTCCAATAGCTTTATCTCCGGTAATGTCATTTCCAATAGCTTTATCTCCAGTAATATCATGTATGGTAGCCTCATTCAACAAAGTTTCCCCAGCCTTTTCCTTTTTAAAGAAAGAAAAAGTAAGTCCGGCTTTATGTTCATCGGCCGCATGATTCTCCTTTTTATTTTCAAATCATAAATGATTTCTCCGGCCTCGCATTTCTCCGCTAATGTAGAAAGCCATAAAGAAGCTGCCCCGGTACGTCCTTCATAATCCACATCACCGGATTTTGAAGTATAAAGTTCCTTTGTAATAAAGTTGTACACCGCATAGAAGTAATTCTTTTCCAGTGGAGAAAGAGCTTTCAGTTTCGATTGAAAGTTATCAATAGAGGGACGCAGGTATGTTTCCCAAAAACGTCCTTTCAATCCTCGTTCATTCAAGGTGGAGGCATTGATTTCTTCCAGTTTTTGTGCCGTATATTCCAGACTATTGCGTAATTGGACGCCATATTCATCGGCCACAATGCGGTTACGCAAATCAATCACCCGACGTACCATCGCCCACGAAGGACGGGAGGGATAAAGGAGCGGATAACGGGTATAAAAGCAAATAGGCTTTCACTTTCCGGTGATCCATTCCCATTGAATATTGCAAGACTGCTTGATAAAGTAACATCTGTACTTTATTATTCTCCTTCGGCTCTACCTTGCCCCGGATAGCGTATTCATCCGCCTTGCCGGATTTCATTTCTATGAAAGAAGACATATCCCGCTGCATATAGTCGAGACGTCCCTGAAGTCCGAGTGCTTCACAGATATAAGACGGTTCGAGCACGGCATCCGTCTTGTCCAGTTCATAACCGGCTGCATGAAAGGTATCATTGACCGTTTCACGAATATGATCGAAATGAAGTTTGCAGTCCTCAAAGAATTGGCGTTCTTTCTCTTTGTCGCGCAAATCGGAACAGGCAGCCAGCTCAATAGGATAACGCCGGAAGGCTTTCTGCATACAGGTACGATAATCTATGTCTTCACTCTTCGCATGAATCCATTCGTCCAGAAAAAGATTGGCTATATTTCCCAATAATAAAGGCCGGGCATTTTCGATCGGTTGAAGACGGGAAAGAAAATAATTGGCCGGATGATGCCCGTAATCACGGAAACACTCTGCCAAAGAACTGATGTCAAGTAAATAATCCGGTTCGAGTACAATGAAAGAAGGAGTCAGGATTCCTGTCTCATCCACTGCAACATCCAATAAATTGACCTGGGCATGACGCCAAAGCAATTTGCACGTTTCTGCAAACTCTTCATTTATTTGAGGGATATTATAACGAACTAAATATGGTTTCTCCGAGACTTCGTCCAAGGGAGTCACATACAAATATTGCTCGTCAGCATACTGGAAGCAGACACGCATTCGCTGCACTCGTTCGCGGGCAGGAGGCGCAACCAAGATAGGTGGCATCCGCACGCGGAAGTAGCCGGTATAATTCCAAGGGAATATCCTCTTCCAGGAGTTTACGAATAAAAAAAGCTAACGTTTTCGCATCGCGCAAGAGTTGTTCCCGGTTGGGCTCCTGCTGGCGGTTCAAGATAGCATTCGAAGTGAGCCGGAAAGTATGCAGCCGGTTCTGCTCTGCAACAGAAAGACCGACCTTAGCCGCCACGAAACTGATTCGTGCGGAAAGGTCGGTCATCTGTAAACTTTCGTTTTGCATTTGCGCGCGACAAATACGCTCCAGCAAGTCGCGCATTTGCTTATATCCTACGGCAAGATAAGCATCTTCCGCCCGGCAAACTGCTAAAAGGATTTCATAAGATTCTATCGCTTCACTCTTCGGACAGGGCAACTTCATCTCCAGCTTCATCTTCAACTTCCTCTTCTGTTTTCTTCTTGTCCTTTATCATCAAAATACTCATCTCGTACAACAGATAAAGCGGAATAGCGACAACACTCAAGGTGAACGGGTCGCCCGTCGGAGTAATAATAGCAGCAGCTATCACTATGACGACAACCGCATGACGGCGGTATTTCCGCAGGAAGGACTTGTTGACCACTCCCATTAAAGAAAGCAACCATGTAACCAATGGAAGTTCAAAAGCCAATCCCATGCAGAGAATCAGCATCATAAAATTGTCGATATAAGAATTTGAGCGACAGGATATTCTCCACTTCCGAACTCAACTGATAAGTAGAAAGGAAACGGAGAGTCAACGGATAAACCATAAAGTAGCCCAACAGTACACCGATGAAGAACATCAGTGTTCCGATAGTCAATGCTTTACGCACGCCCTTTCTCTCATTCGGATAAAGGGCGGGATTGATGAAACGCCATATTTCAAAAAAGATATAAGGCATAGCCGTCACCACCGACATCCAAAATGCTGTCGACATGTGAATAAAGAAAGGAGCAGCCAAGTTGATATTGACCAGCTTCACATAAAATTGTTGCGTGAAGAAGTCATCGGTCAAATCAAATGTTTTACCGATATGCCGTAATAAATCGTAGAATATGAAATCATTGTGGCAAGGCGCAAGTATTACATGGTCGAAGAGGTAGGGCATAGCAATAAAATAGCCTATTGCCAATACAAACCAAACTCCAACTACCCGAAAAAGTACTTTACGCAGTTCGTCCAAATGATCCCCAAAAGGTCATTTCTGCCATCCGTATGTTGTGCTCTTTTAGTTCTTAGAAGGATCTACAGGTTTGTCCAACTCGTCTTTAGCCTTGTTTATTTCATCTTTCGCTTCGTTCACACCGTCTTTGAAGCTTTTTACGCCTTTGCCTAATCCGCGCATCAGTTCAGGAATTTTCTTTCCACCAAAAAGAAGAAGGATAACCAAAGCGATAATAATCCATTCGGAACCACTGGGCAAAAAGCCTAACAATAATAAGTTTGTCATAAGTTTATTTGATATAAGAGGTTTTTAATAGTTGCTGCAAATATAATCATTTTCACCACAGATTACACGGATTCACACAGATTTATAGCTTATCTTTCGATTTATTGCTACTATATATTCTCTTCAATCTGTGTGAATCCGTGTAATCTGTGGTGAATTAATCCTGATAATATACCCGTTTCACCCGTGTCGATATACTTGTCAACACTTCATAAGGAATCGTTTCCAGCTTATCGGACAACACCGTAATCGGCAGATCATCACCGAAGATGATAGCCTGATCGCCTTCCCGACAATCAACATCCGTCACATCGATCATGCAAACGTCCATACAGATATTCCCTACATAAGGAGCTTTCTTTCCGTTCACCAGGCAATAGGCGTTGCCGCGTCCCAAGTGGCGGTTCAGTCCATCCGCATAACCAATAGGAATAGCTGCAATGCGTGAAGGGCGTACCAAATGCCCCATCCGGCTATATCCTACCGTATCTTCTTGGGGAACATCCCGGATCTGAAGGATGGTAGTCTTGAGCGTACTTACATTATGTATTATCGAATTGTCTATCGGGCTGACTCCATAAAGTCCGATTCCCAAGCGCACCATATCGTACTGTGCTTCGGGGAAACGTTCGATTCCTGCCGTATTACAGATATGACGGAGAATCTTATGAGAGAAGGCGGCCTGCAATTCTTGCGAACCTTTCTCGAACAATTCAATCTGTCCGCGGGTGAAAGCGTCGAACTGTGACGAATCACTTCCTACAAAATGAGAGAATACCGAACGGGGAATCACCGCGCTCTGATTCTTCAGTCGACGGATAAGCAATGGAATATCCTCTACCGCAAAGCCCAAACGGTGCATACCTGTATCAAAGTTTCACATGAATGGGGAAGTTGGTGATTCCTTCTTTCTCCGCAGCTTTGATGAGTGCGTCGAGCAGATGGAAATTATAGACTTCCGGTTCCAGTTTATAATCAAACATGGTTTTGAATGCGGTAAGTTCCGGGTCCATAATGATAATAGAGGCGGTAATGCCTGCCTTGCGGAGTTCGGAACCTTCGTCAGCAACGGCTACGGCCAGATAATCGACATGGTGTTCCTGCAAACTCTTGGCAATTTCATACGAACCGGCTCCGTAAGCTGATGCTTTCACCATACAGATCATCTTTGTTTCCGGATGGCGAAGCATAGAACGGTAATGGTTCAAGTTGGCTACCATCGCCCCGAGATTTACTTCAAGAATGGTTTCATGCACCTTCAATTCGAGGGCTTCGGATACCAAATCAAAGTTGAACACGCGGGAACCTTTCACCAAAATCACTTCCGAATGAAGCGATTTGAGTATATTGGATGCAAGGAGTGCTTCTGTGTTAGGAAAGAAATAGCGTTCGAGATCATCATTAAAACGGGCGGAACAAGAAGATATCTCCTGCCCTACTCCAATCAGTTTATTAATACCTTTACTCTGCACCAATTGTGCCACACGCCGATAAAGCGTAGCGGTACTTTGTCCGGTTTCCAGTATATCCGACAGGATAAGCGTCCGTTTCAAGCCTTTCTTTTTCCGAGCGGCGTACAAGGAAATCGAGAGCAATATCCAATGATGCCAATGGTCCTGAATTGTAGCTATCATTAATCAGTACACAGTTATTCTTCCCCTCTTTCACCTCCAGACGCATGGCAATCGGTTCGAGACGGGCCATCCGCTCGGTTATCTGGTCGGCAGGTGTCATCAGGTAAAGACAAGCTGCCAGACAATTCAGTGCATTTTCAATGGAAGCGTCATCGATGAAAGGGATACAGAAAGTATTATCCATCTCCAGATAACGATAGGATATAACGGTATGATCTTCTTTCTTGGTCACACGGCTGATATACAACGGGCGTTCAATGTCGGTACGGCTCCAGGCAATCTCACGCGCCGTCAGCATTGATTTTGCGACACAATTACTGATTAACTCGTTATCACCGTTGTAAATCACGACATCACAGTCTTTGAAAAGCGTCAGCTTTTCCATGCATTTCTCCTGCAAGGAGAAGAAGTTTTCCTGATGGGCACCACCGATATTGGTCAGAATACCAATGGTAGGCTTAATCATTCGTTTCAAAGCTCCCATCTCCCCCATCTCGGAAATACCGGCTTCGAAAATACCCAGCTCGGCTTCTTCAGAAAGTTGCCACACAGAAAGTGGGACTCCGATCTGCGAATTATAACTGCGTGGAGAACGAACGATGCAACGATCCGGGCTAAGTAACTGATGCAACCACTCCTTCACAATGGTTTTTCCATTACTGCCGGTGATACCAATCACAGGGATTTTAAATTTATCACGATGTGTTTCAGCAAGCTTCTGCAAAGCTTTCAGAGGATTGGGAACGATGAGGAAGTTGAGAGTTGAGAGTTGAGAATTGAGAGTTGGCTGCGCACCATCATGCTGCATAGAACTCTCAACTCTCAACTCTCCATTCTCAACTTCTTTAAAGTCTTCTTCCGTAATTACAAAATTACGTACGCCCCGGTCATATAAATCGGGGATATAACGGGCTCCGCTGTTTCGTTTGGTAGTTAAAGCAAAAAAAAGAGTTTCTTCCGGAAAACTCAAAGAGCGGCTGTCTGTTAGCAGCCAATCAATAGTCGCTTTATGTTTGCCCACACGGCGGGCACCGATACTTTTGGCTATGGATTCAATCGCATATGACATAGTTCTGTTTCTTTTTGAAAATCTAAGTACGGGTATTTTCCGATAAGTCGTTCTATTTTTAACACTATTTGTCCTAAAAAGCGTTGATACGCCTCTGATTCGGGATGAAAGGGTTTGTGCGCCAAGTCCCGGCGGATGTCTTGCACAGCTACGATAACCTGCTTTGTTTCAGGAGAAAAGAAGGTTTCGGAGAAGCGTTCCCACAGGTAACGAATCGCCAGAGGAGACGGATGCAACATGTCATCGGCATAGAAGCGATAATCACGTAATTCATCCAATATGATTTCATAAGAGGGGAAATAGAACACTCGTTCCGGAAACAGTTGTTGCAATCGGTCGATGGCGAGCAGCAGAGTCGATTTGCTTAACTGGTTGGCGTGCATCCCGTCGCGTATATGACGGATCGGGCTGACTGTAAACAACCATTTCAGATCCGGATTCCGGGCTGACATTTCGGTGATGAGTGCTGTATAATCTTCTACAATTTCTTCTACAGACAGCCGGTAACGCAAAAAGTGACTCTCCGGCAATTGATGGCAATTAGCTACCACTTGTCCACTCTCCTTTTGTTTATAAACGTAAGCAGTTCCCATTGTCACCATCAGCCAGTTCAATTCCGGCAGTTTTTTATAAGCGTGGTGAAGACGTGAATTTATGGCATGCAATGTCTCTTCGGGCGTAAAAGCAGAAAAAAAGAGCCATGATGCATCGGGCTATGCCATAAATCTTTGTAGGCAAACAGATCTTGTTTGTTGTATTCCTTATTTCTTATAATCTCCCTCAAAGCAGATGAGACGGACAAAGGATTATAAAGAATACCAAAAGGATTCAGGTCCAGTTGAAATCCGGCATCCATTAATTGTCGCCCGATATTTTCCGCAAAAACAGGAGCCCATCAAAAGAATACGATCTGCATGACTGACAGGTGGCATCCCGGCAGGCAATTCTACAGATGTTTGAAAGTTCATACGATTTTCCATCATTTCATTACGTTTCATGTGCAAAAGTAATCAAAAAACTATTTCCGCCCTCTTTTTCCTCACGATTCAATAATCTTAGGAAGCATAGAAAAACAGATACGTCTTTATACCGGATAAGATTTTATAAAGAAAAAGGAGGCCGAATATACTTTCTTTTCGTATTTTTTGCACTAAATTTCCTAGAATCATGAATAGTGAACCAACATATAACTTGTTAAACTCCATCAATTACCCCGAAGACCTACGTAAACTAACCGTAGACCAACTGCCGGAAGTATGCGATGAATTAAGGCAAGACATTATTAAAGAACTCTCCTGTAACCCGGGGCACTTCGCCGCCAGCCTGGGGGACCGTGGAACTGACCGTAGCCCTGCACTACGTCTACAATACACCTTATGACCGTATTGTATGGGACGTGGGACATCAGGCATACGGCCACAAGATTCTTACAGGACGCCGTGAAGCATTTTCTACTAACAGGAAACTCGGTGGAATCCGCCCTTTCCCGTCTCCGGAAGAAAGCGAATATGATACTTTCACGTGCGGACACGCTTCTAATTCCATCTCTGCCGCCCTCGGCATGGCCGTTGCCGCTACCCGGAAAGGAGACGCCAAACGCCATGTAGTAGCCATTATCGGCGACGGATCGATGAGTGGCGGACTGGCTTTTGAAGGACTGAACAACGCATCTACCACGTCGAACAACCTGCTCATTATCCTGAATGACAATGATATGGCAATCGACCGCAGCGTAGGAGGCATGAAGCAGTATCTTTTCAACTTAACGACTTCCAACCGCTATAATCAGCTACGTTTCAAGCTCTCGCGCATGCTGTTCAAGCTTGGCATTTTAAACGAAGAACGCCGCAAAGCGCTCATCCGTTTCGGAAATAGCCTGAAATCAATGGCGGCCCAGCAACAAAATATTTTTGAAGGGATGAATATCCGTTACTTCGGTCCGATAGACGGACACGACGTAAAGAACCTGGCAAGAGTATTACGTGATATCAAAGATATGCAAGGACCTAAAATCCTGCACCTGCATACTATCAAAGGAAAAGGATTCGGACCGGCAGAGAAACACGCTACCGAATGGCATGCTCCCGGCAAATTCGATCCCGTCACCGGCGAACGTTTCATTGCCAACACCGAAGGAATGCCCCCGCTTTTCCAGGACGTATTCGGAAATACACTGGTGGAACTTGCCGAAGCCAACCCGAAGATTGTCGGTGTCACTCCCGCCATGCCCAGCGGCTGTTCGATGAATATATTGATGGAGAAAATGCCGAAACGTGCTTTCGATGTCGGTATTGCCGAAGGACATGCAGTTACCTTCTCCGGAGGAATGGCAAAAGACGACGGCTGCAACCGTTCTGCAATATCTATTCTTCTTTTATGCAACGGGCGCATGATAATATCATCCACGACGTAGCGATTCAGAATCTTCCTGTTGTTTTGTGTCTCGACCGCGCCGGACTGGTTGGCGAAGACGGTCCCACTCATCACGGAGCTTTTGACATGGCATGTTTACGCCCGATCCCTAATCTGACTATCAGTTCCCCGATGGACGAACATGAATTACGTCGCCTGATGTATACGGCACAATTGCCGGACAAGGGACCGTTCGTGATCCGCTACCCCCGTGGACGCGGCGTACTGGTGGACTGGAAATGTCCGCTGGAAGAAATTCCGGTAGGAAAAGGACGGAAACTGAAAGAGGGTAGCGACCTTGCAGTGATTACTATCGGACCGATAGGAAACATAGCTGCCCGCGCCATCACCCGGGCAGAAGCAGATTTAAATCTGTCTATCGCCCATTACGATTTACGATTCCTGAAACCGCTGGATGAAGAATTGTTGCATGAGGCAGGACGTAAATTCCAACGTATCCTGACCATCGAAGACGGAATTATCAAAGGCGGTATGGGTAGCGCTGTCCTCGAATTTATGGCAGACAACGAATACAAACCGACCGTGAAGCGTATCGGTATCCCTAATATATTTGTAGAACATGGGGCAGTTGCCGAACTATACCAACTGTGCGGCATGGATGAAGAAGGGATTCTGACTAAAATAAAAGAATTTATCAATTGACATGAAGATTATTATTGCCGGTGCCGGCAACGTAGGCACCCATTTGGCCAAACTGTTATCGCGCGAAAAGCAAGATATTATCTTGATGGATGATGACGAAGAGAAACTAAGTGCTCTTAGCGCCAACTTTGACTTGCTGACTGTTGCCGCTTCTCCTTCTTCCATCTCCGGATTGAAAGAAGTGGGCGTCAAAGAAGCCGACCTGTTCATCGCAGTCACACCGGACGAAAGCCGCAACATGACTGCCTGTATGCTGGCTACCAACCTGGGAGCCAAAAAGACAGTGGCGCGTATCGACAACTATGAATATCTTCTACCCAAAAATAAAGAGTTTTTCCAGAAGCTAGGAGTAGATTCGCTGATTTACCCGGAAATGCTGGCTGCTAAAGAAATCGTATCTTCCATGCGCATGAGCTGGGTACGCCAATGGTGGGAATTCTGTGGAGGTTCGCTGGTTCTGATTGGTACGAAGATGCGCGAAAAGGCTGAAATCCTGAATATACCGCTGCACCAATTAGGCGGTCCCAACATTCCTTACCATGTAGTAGCCATCAAACGCGGAACGGAAACGATTATCCCTCGCGGAGACGATGTTATTAAATTGCATGATATTGTTTATTTCACCACTACCCGCAAATACATTCCTTATATATACGTAAGATAGCCGGCAAAGAAGACTATGCCGGACGTACGCAATGTAATGATTATGGGAGGTAGCCGTATCGCAGTCCGTACCGCACAATATGTGCCGGACTATATGCAAGTGAAAATAGTGGATAATGACCTGAACCGTTGCAAACCGTCTGACTGAATTATTGGACGATAAAACAATGATTATCAACGGAGACGGTCGCGACATGGACCTTGCTCATCGAAGAAGGATTAAAAATACCGAAGCATTTGTAGCCCCTGACCGGCAACTCGGAAACGAATATCCTGGCCTGCCTCGCCGCCAAACGAATGGGAGTGGAAAAGACGGTAGCGGAAGTAGAGAACATCGACTATATCGGTATGGCAGAGAGTCTCGACATCGGCACGGTTATCAATAAAAAAATGATTGCTGCCAGCCATATCTACCAAATGATGTTGGACGCCGACGTGTCTAATGTAAAATGCCTAACTTTTGCCAATGCGGACGTTGCAGAATTCACCGTACCGGAAGGAGCTAAAATAACCAAACACCTGATTAAAGACCTAGGACTTCCAAAAGGTACTACCATCGGAGGAATGATCCGTAACGGAGAAGGTATCCTGGTGACAGGTGATACGCAAATCCTCCCCGGCGACCATGTAGTCGTATTCTGCTTAAGCATGATGATTAAAAAGATTGAGAAGTTCTTTCACTAAGTATCAACAAATTACTTGTATATGATTAACTCGAAGATGATATTCCGGATTCTGGGTTTTCTGCTTCTGATAGAAACAGTTATGCTATTATGTTTTGGGGGTGTTTCTCTTTTTATAAGAGAATGACTTGCAGAGTTTTCTGGTTTCATCGGCTATTACCACTAGCATCGGTATTCTGTTGCTCGCCATCGGGAAAGACGCAGTGAAATCCCTGAATCGCCGTGATGGATATGTCATAGTCAGTGTAGCATGGGTCACCTTTTCCCTTTTCGGAATGTTGCCTTATTATATAGGAGGGTATATCCCAAGTGTCACGGATGCATTTTTTGAAACGATGTCCGGGTTCAGCAGTACGGGTGCCACCATCTTGAATAATATAGAGTCAATGCCTCATGGAATACTTTTTTGGCGGGCTATGACGCAATGGATAGGTGGTCTGGGTATTGTATTCTTCACCATTGCCGTTCTACCGATTTTCGGTGTGGGTGGGATTCAGGTGTTTGCAGCAGAAGCCAGCGGTCCTACTCATGACAAAGTGCATCCCCGCATTGGTATCACTGCCAAATGGATTTGGGGTATTTATGCCGGAATGACGGGAACATTGATTGTCTTATTAGTATTTGGAGGTATGAGTGTGTTTGACAGTATATGCCATGCTTTCACGACAACCAGCACTGGCGGATTTTCTACCAAACAAGCAAGTATCGAATATTATCATTCACCCTATATAGATTATGTAATCTCTATTTTCATGTTTCTTTCGGGCATCAACTTCACGCTATTACTGTTGATGTTCAATGGAAAAATAAAGAAGTTCATTCATGATGCAGAGCTAAAGTTCTATTTCTGGTGTGTCTCTTTCTTTACTATATTTATTGCAGTCTGGCTTCATCAGACTTCTTCTATGGAGATAGAAGAGGCGTTCCGTAAATCACTTTTCCAAGTGATTTCCTTGCAAACTTCTACGGGATTTGCCACAGCCGATTATATGCTTTGGCCTTCTATTCTTTGGGGATGCCTTGTAATAGTGATGATCATCGGAGCCTGTGCCGGCAGTACAACAGGAGGTATAAAATGTATTCGTATGGTTATCCTGTTTCAGGTTGTGAAAAACGAATTCAAACATATTCTTCACCCTAATGCCGTGCTCCCGGTGCGAGTTAACAAACAGGTTATTTCTCCTTCCATCCAGTCTACAGTATTGGCCTTTACTTTTTTATATGCAGTCATCGCTATCATCAGCATACTTATCATGATGGGGCTGGGAGTCGGTTTTCTGGAATCAATCGGAACCGTAATCTCAAGTATGGGTAATATGGGACCGGGACTCGGTACATGCGGCCCGGCTTTTTCATGGAGTCAATTGCCTGATGCCGCCAAATGGCTGCTTTCTTTTTTAATGCTCTTGGGACGTTTGGAATTGTTTACAGTATTACTACTTTTCACTTCCGATTTCTGGAAAAAGAATTAAGAATTCAATAAAGGTAGTCTCTTTAATGCAAAAGCTACAATAAGACATACATTATCAAGCTATTACAAAGAGTACTTATCTATTCATATATTCTCAACGATACTCACTGTAATGAGAAAAAATACTCATCGCAATGAGAAAAAGTTCTCATTACAGTGAGAATTCTTTTTCTCATTACGGTGAGTATTCTATCGTATTTGTACGTTGTTATCGCATCATATCTTTCTAAGTAAAATCTTTCTTACAACAGGCTTATTTATTTCATAAATCTTATTGATAAGAACATCCATTTCCTGTTGGCGAGCATCACGGACAGCTTCAAACATCATCTTTTGAATACATATCACGACGTCCCTTCAACCAAACGTTTTTATCCAAGTTTTCATCCATCACCTCGATCGCTTTTCTGTCGTCAGCATACAACAATCCCTTTTGCTGGAAAAAGCCGAATTCACACCACGCATATTCTCTGAATGTTCTTTCAATTCCCAACGATATTCATTCAGGTGCATCACCGTCAATGCTTGTTGGTACTGGGGAGTTTTGGATTCAGCAGCAAGATTAATGCCCTTTGCCAGTTCATCTCCACTCCAAGTTCCAATTTCTTCATCGTCTATCAACAACTTATAATTGCCTTTTAGTCCTGTTACTTTCAACGTTTCACGGTTCATCTCTTCCATAAAAGGAACAACTTTCAGCACTTCTGCCTGGCTCTTTTTCTGTCCCCAACCACGAGCAATAGTATCTAAAGGATAAGGAAGAGCTTCTGCCAAATAGTCAAAACTCAAATCTTTTCCATTCTTCTTTATATTTGAAACGGTACAATTTTCCGACTTAACGGCTTGTTTTTTATTAGCATTAATCTCCATATCCGCTACTTCCTTACCTACAAATCCCTGGGCTTTCAGGAAAAGATAGGCCATTACCATGTGTCCGTCGTTATCGGGATGAATACGGTCACTGCCACAAAGGGTAAAGGTAGGATCTTTCTGCTGATATTGCTGATTAATAGCTGTCATAGGAGCATTTAAATCGGTAAATTCCCAATTATTCTTAGCTGCCGATTCTTTCTGATATTCAACAAAGCCGTTTGATGGTTTCATTCTTTGTTTTGAACGGTACATTCTCTTTCAATTGCACGGTTTCATCATAAGGGGAAGTTCCGACCATCACAATACGGGTATCAGGAAGATCTTTGAAAACGCTTCTCCATTTGCTGGTAATTCTTTATACTTTCCTGATATTTCTGCTCACCGAATTCTTTGGGCTTATCACCGTTATATTCAAAATATCCGGAATCATTCATACCAAAAGTAACCATCAACACGGAAGGTTTCATCGCAAAAAATATCACCATCCAGGCGTTTATTCATATCATACGCCGTATCTCCACCAATACCACCGTTGAAAACACGGATAGGCATATCCGGAAAACGAGTCATATAATATAACCAGATGTATGAATGGTAATGCCCACCATCCGTTATACTATTTCCCAGGAACACTGCTCTCTCACCCTCCTTAAAAGGTTTCACAGTCTGAGCAAACGCAGCAGTACATGTCATACAAGCCGCTGCAATCAATACAAAAAGTTTTTTCATGTCTTAATTTCTATTTTATAAACTGTTATTTTCATTATGAACGTTTTCTTTAATTTTTTTGAGAGGATCATATACGGCAACTGCCACGCGTGAATCGGCACAGCCATAATATAAGAACCATTTCTGATTGTGGAATACAAGCCCTTCTATAAATACGGTTCCGGCTGGATATTGTCCGCTCTTTTCAAAGTCTGATTCGGGAATATAGAAAGGTTTATCCAAGCGATCGATTAGTTTAGTAGGATCTTTTGGCATCAAATAAGGCTTGTCCGGCGCAATAAGAGTTGGCTGTATACAGTGTGTCTCCTTCTGCGCCCGATTTATTTTTTGCCGTTATAAAATAAAAAGGATTCCTTTGTCAGTCAGGATGGCAGGAGGACCACACTCGGTCAGGTCACTGTCGAACTTACCTGCGCGGGGGAGTCATCACTTTCAGGAATTCTCCATTTTCATCCAACATCGGTTCCCAGTTGACAAGGTCCGTGGAAGTGGCTACATTCACAAACTTTTCTCCCCAGTACATCCAGTATTTGCCGTCAATCTTGGCAATCACTTGTTTGCCGTCAATTAATTTGGTTACGATAGAGGCAGATTTGGAAAATTCATCCATGAATCTTCCGTTGTATGCTTTTGCGAAAGCCGGTCCATGTTTTTCCCACGTTTGAAGATCGCGCGAGGTGGCCACTGCCAAACGTGCCTGTTTGCGGTTCCATTGTGTGTAATGCATTACGTAAAGCCCGTCTTCTGTTACAGCAACACGTGGGTCTTCGCAACCGCCGGGATTTTCCAGTTCTTTCTGACTGTCGTCTGCCGGATAAAATACAGGTACGGACATTCGTTTGAAGTGTAGTCCGTCGTCAGAAGAGGCATATCCCAAACGGGAGGTACGTGATCCGATACCGGTTGCCGAGTTATCTTCAGCCCGGTAGAGGACTACTACTTTTCCATTATAAACAGTAGCAGCGGGATTAAACGTATCACTCGCTTCCCATGCTACTGACTCCTGTCGCATCGGACAATAGAAAAAGGTAGTAGTGTCAGGAGAAATAATCGGATTAATTCCTTCCGGACGCTGGAAATCTGCCCACGCCCAATCCGGGAATTCTGCTGTTTGCTTCTTCTCGCCACAGGAAGTGATTAATGCGGCAGCCATCAGTAGATAAGCTATGTTTTGTAGTTTTCTTTTCATTTTCACGTTTGATGTTATAAATAAGTGCTCTTACAAAATTATCTTATATCATAAATTTTATATACCTCGTTGATTTGCTTTAAGGGAAAGAGGGAGGCGTCACTTTAGTTCCCCACTTCACGTCAGGCTTGGACGAAGTAGTGTATTCTATTGTAGCCCCATTATTCAGTTGATCCCAATCGATCCATGTACTGTCATACGGTTTACCGTTTAGCTTCATGGACTTGATATAAATATTCTTTTCCGAACCGCCTTTTATCACCATATCCCCTTTCTTTAAATGAACTTTCACGGATGAGAATATCGGAGTGTTCACCGTAAAGCCTCCCCACTCCCGGTATTTCGGGATAAAGACCGATACAAGCGAACACATACCAGGCGCCCATCGTCCCTAAATCATCATTGCCCGGCAAACCATCAATTTTACTTGAATACTGTTCATTCAATACACGGTTAATAATCTCCTGTGCTTTATAGGGAGTTCCGACCCAGTTGTATATCCAGGGAATGTGAAAGCTCGGTTCATTGCCGGAAGCAAACCAGGCATCATTATAGCCGGCATCCAGACGAGTAAAGAATTCATCCAGGCGTTTTTCTGCCGCTGCTTTGCCTCCAATGATTTCTATCAGACCGGCAATGTCGTATGGCACCATCCAGAAATAATTCTTATAGGTCGATTCACGGAAATCTTCAGTCAGTGGTTTCCACGAACCATCGGGATTGCGTGATTGCAACCATCCGGTTTCCGGGTTATACAGATTCTTCCATGAACGTGCAAAATGGAAATAACGCCAACTGGCAAATTCATCTCCTACGGCATGTAAGGCAAATTGTGCGATTGCAAAATCAGCGGAAGTATATTCCAATTGTATAGAAGCGTTGTAATATCCTTTATCCAAATACTGTTTCAAGCCCGGACGCGCCTCCACCTCCTGTGACATTGCTCCCGGTTCTTCCGCTCCTTTTCTCATGGTTTTGAAAATCGGTTTCGGGTCATAATTGCGAGCACCAAAAGCGTAAGCATTGGATATCAGGATAGGAGTCGGATCTCCTTGCATCACCCCGGTCTCTATATTAGCCATCACCCAACGCGGGGAAAGCACCACCAGCTTCTTCGGCAAACAATTGGTGAGAAATAACAATATCAGAGGCTACTTCAGGATCAAGGATTGATAATAGTTGAATCTGTGTACGATAGGTATCCCAGTTGCTAAAAGAAGTATAGTGCTTGGAACGGGATTTATGCACTCTGAAGTCAGCTCCCATGTATTCTCCGTTCACATCGCTGCATACATTCGGGTGAATGAATGAACGATACAGATGAGTATAAAATTGAGTGGTACGATCCGGATTGGTTCCTTCTACTTCAATCTTACCCAAATAATGATTCCATTTGGATTCTGCCTGATTCTGAATCTGCAGGAAATCCCATCCGGTATTCTCCGCTTTCAGATTCTCGCGTGCATTTTCTACTGATACATAAGAAACCCCAATCTTATATTGGATATTTTTTCTTCTTATTTACATCAAAAGTAAAATAGACTCCGGAGTATTCCTCCTTCAGCAAAAGTCGTGTTCGGCTTCAGTTCATCTCTTTTCCATGTTCCCGATTCCAACGCATCCGTATCAAACTCTGCTACAAAATAGACTTTATACGGTGTACGGAGTCCACAGAAATTACCGCCTTCTGCATAACCTTCACACTTATTCGGGGCAGTAATAACAATAGCAGCCTGTTCAATAGGAGTTGCAGAAATACCTCCACCGATGATTATTGTACCATATTGTTGATCTGCCGGATATTCATAGCTAGCCATCCCCGTTCGCTCGGTCACTGTCAGTTTTGCTTTGATATCCTCTTGCACCATAGCCTCATAATAACCGGCATGTCCTTTTTCTTCAGATATATTTATACGATAGTTAAGGATATTGTCCGGAGACATTTTCAGTTTTCCTTTCACTGGAAAAGTAGGAAAATTTCCCATATGCTCACAACCACCACCACTCAACTGATTGATGACGAATCCGGAACGTTTGGAAAAATAAGAGGGAGTGGAACTGCACCATTCCATAAGGATAGGTGGCTCCGGGATAAAGATATCCCGAAGTCAAACCCACGCCCTTCGTTCCTATCAGGGTATTTACCTGACGGGCATAATTACTCCCGGCGCTCTGCGCCGAGAGACTCCCCCACCCTCCAATCAAAACCAATAATAAACCTGTTAAAATTTTATTTTTCATACTGTATTCTTCTTATATCTTTTTAGTTTCTTATTCTTTCGACAATGAGAAGGGAGCGGCATACTTCGACGTACATCGTTCTTTATTCGGTTGACTTCCCATTTCAAAACGGATAATTCCTCCGTCTGCTATATCGTCGTATCTGATAAAATTCTTATCCAACACACGTCCATTTAAGGTAGCAGACTGGATATAGAGATTCTCTTTACTATTGTTGTTCGCTTCAATCACGAATTTATTACCGTTTTCCATCGTTATAGTAGCTTTCTTAAATAACGGACTGCCAATTACATACTCATCCGTACCCGGACAAACGGCATAAATGCCTAATGAGCTCAAGATATACCATGATGACATACCACCTTGATCTTCGTCTCCCGGATATCCTCTTTCTGTGGAATTATACAATCTTTCAACGATCTGACGCACCCAATACTGGGTTTTCCACGGCTGTCCGGCATAGCTATACAAATAAGGCATGTGCTGAATGGGCTGGTTGCCATGTGCATACTGTCCCATACCTGACAATTCCATTTCTTTCATTTCATGGATCACTCCTCCGTAAGTTCCCGGTTTAATAGTGCTGGGAAGGGTGAATACCGAATCCATTTTGGTCGTAAATCTTTGGTCGCTTCCGAACAAGTCTATTAATCCTTCTACATCATGGAACACTGACCATGTATAATGCCATGCATTTCCTTCACAGAAAGGTCCACCCCATTCTAGTGGATCGAATGGTTCCTGCCATTTACCATCAACGCCTTTTCCACGCATAAAACCGATAGACGGATCGAATACGTTTTTATAATTATACATCTGACGGGCAAAGACTTCCTGATAGTGTTTGTTTCCGGTCATTTTAGCCAGTTGATATCCGCAGAAATCATCATATGCATATTCCATTGTCTGTGCACTCGATCCCATTGATTCCGGATAAGGAACATATCCCAGTTCAAAATATTCTTTCCAGAAACCACGTCCGTTGGCACCTCCCCAAGGACCTTTATTCATGGCTTCGTGCGCGTATGCTTTTAAGGCTTTCTCCGGATCAAAAGTCCGAATCCCTTTTGCCCACGCATCTGCCAATAATGAAATGGAGTGATTACCCAACATTCCTCCTGTTTCTCCGGGAGCTGACCAGGAAGGTAACCATCCGCATTGTTCTTGTGCGGCAAGCAAGGCATTCATGTAACGTCCCTGCATGGTAGGATGAAGAATATTAGTTAATGGAAATTGAGAACGGAAAGTGTCCCAGAAGCCATTATCTGTATACATATATCCATCATATACTTTGCCGTCATAAGGACTATAATAATAAGGTTCTCCATTCGCTTTACGTTCATAGAATTTGCGTGAGAAGAGAGATTGGCACGGAACAGGCAGGAGTAGAAAGTCTTCATTTGTTCGTCTGTTCCACCTTCTACCTGGATTCTGTTCAATAATTCATTCCACGTTTTATGTCCACGTATTTTGGTGGCTTCCAAATTCTTATCTTTACCCAGTTCGTCGTTCAATGTAATCACAGCCTGCTCTGCGCTGATATAGGAAGAGGCAGCCTTTTGCCTGTACTTTCGATCCTTTTCTTAAATTTGATAAATGCACCATAGCCTTTGCCTTCTCCTTCCAACTTTTTAGGATAAATCTCATCTTTCTGATTTTCCCACATACCGTAATCCTCAAATGCTTTGTCGAACTGCACTACAAAGTAACTACGGAATGTCTTAGAGTTATTTACAAAACGTTGGTTATTCACCCAACCGGAGATTTGTCTCTTAGCCGGATCAATCTTAATTTCACTCATATCCGTATATCCGTCAATTACCAAATAGGCGTCTTCTGTAGTAGGATAGGAAAAACGTAAATGTACACCACGGGTAGTCGGAGCCATCTCGGTTGTAATTCCATTATCCAGCATCACTTTATAATAATGCGGCTTGGCAATTTCATTATCATGGCTGAAACTTAGTAGCACGGGCATCTTGATTTACAACCAACTCCCCTACCATCGGCATAAAGGAATACACTGCATAATCACTCATCCACGGACTGCATTGATGTGATTGGCTAAAGCACGAATCTTATCAACAGCATACATATATTCTTAAATCCATCCCCCCATTTTTACCTGTTTGCGCAGACCACATATGCATACCATAAGGCATACCTGTAGTAGGATAAGTATTACCGTAGCTCAAACCAAAATTAGAATCGGTACCTTGTAACGTATTCACATACTGTACCAGATCTTTTAGCTGAGAATTCATCACAGTCGAATACAAAAAAGAAGATAATTAAATAAACTAGTTTCTTCATGGTTTATTATTGAATTTATTAATTAAATAAAGACTTACTATTTATTGACATAAGTAATACCTTTCCAATCATCAGTACGGAAAGGAGACATTGGCAGATCCGCACCGTTATACATATTGCATATCGGATAATCAGCCCATGCATAACGTACTGCAACCGGGAGGGTAACTTCAGGTGAGGAAACAACAACTGTATTTCCTTCTGATCACAGCATCTGCCCAAGAAATTTATGGTCTACACCAGCAATGGTAAATCCTTTTTCGGCATTTCGCCATTCGCCGTCTTCAGACCACCATCAATATGATCAAAGAAGATACGAATTTTATTTCCTTCAATCTTATAAGATTTATATATCGGACCGGAATAAGGAATCTTCTCGCCATAAGTCTGCGCCCGGGCCGCTAATGCCAAGCGTCTCCACCCACTTCTTGCTTGTTCTTCGGATGAATATCAAACTCCCACCTATATCAATTGCCACAGCCATACCTGTAGTTTTTGC
>VOFK01003354.1_pt1 | contig 37455 bp, 57 predicted proteins | sample 5384121 | NCBI WGS metagenome assembly VOFK01 (sample SAMN12384730, study PRJNA508395) | human gut metagenome | isolation source: healthy gut J | host: Homo sapiens | reverse complement strand
TTAATCCATCTTTTTACAACATCATAAATGTTAAGGTTCATTAGGTTGCTAGTCATTAAACGACCCATCAAAAAATTCCATAGAAAAATAATAAAGCTGTTTCGATTCCGTTTTTTCTTGATCGCATTTTTTGTTTCTCTCCAAATGCTCTCCAGCAAAATCACGAATCATGTTACCTAGGACAATATATCTCTCCTCTGGATATGTATCCTCAAAATCACGTCCATAGGCATCAGAAACAGCTTCTTTAAAACTCTCTTTAAAACTATCTTTAGACTCAAAAAGATGTGGCATAATCTAAAATCTCCTTCCAACGCTTTTTATATTATACCTTTATTTGAGGCTATTTTTCAACTTTATCCCACTTTAAATACGTCAAACTTCCAAAAATACCCGACTGTTTTATGCGTTCCAATGTACTCATCACCCAATAAACGCCGAATTGTGGCAATATGTACAGTTAAAGTGTTATCTAAGATTTCATGATGATAGGCTTGCTCCAGATAAAAAACCAACGCATTTCTTGAAACAGTCTTATGGGGTACATCCATTAATGTTGTAATAATTGTAAAGGCTGCTTTTAGAAACCATAATTTTTTCAAGTCCCTTTTGAATAATATTCGAATCCATATCAATCAATAGATCTCCCGTTTTATATAAACCTCTTTTTCTTCGAACATTTTCAATATCCATATGAATCAAACCATTACTGTAATTTGTAACCTCATCATTGACCTTCATATTCTGACAAAGCATGGCCGGTGTTTTATAATACACCTGTCCGTTTTCTTCAATACGATCAATGGGATATCCATTATTTAAAAGCCACTCCAACAATTCTAGATCCACTTCTGTGATCAACTTACAAAATTTCATCTACACTCTCCTATTTCTAACCATTTCACATGTGACTCACTATATTAAGTATCCCATATTAATGTGAATTTAACATGAAAAAATAACTAAAAACTAAATTGTGCAAATTTTAGATTAATTTGTGCAAATAATAATCAAAATAAATCGATTTTTCCAAAACACGTAATACCCTTATCGATGATCATGCCACCATCTTCATAGATTCCATATATGGAAATTCCTTTTTTCTTCTTTGACTTTTCAATACTTTCCATTTGGAATCTTACTTCTTCTAAAATGGGGTTCAATATCAAAACCGGATAAACAACCTAAACCATTTTGATACGAAAATTTTGGATAATCTTCATCCGGACTTATATGATACAAATCCAGTTGGATCATAGCTCCAGCACTATATCCAATCATAATACCCTTATAATTTTTAATGATTTTCTTTTAACTTCTTTTTCCTTAATACGCTTCATCATTAAATCTGGAGCACCCCCGGTCAACATTAAAATGGAACTATTTAATATTTTCATCTTCATTTCATCAATTGTATCTTTAAAATAATTCACCCATACAATTTGCTCATCACAAATACCATATTTATGGAATACATCTTGATTTGAACGATACCATATGCCTTGTCCTGGTGCATGTTGTTTATTCCAGTCGGCCTCATTTTTTTTTGTATCCTCAAAAAGCTAAATGGTAATATACAAACACGATCCTGTTTTGAAATATACTTTTTAAATTCATATAGATCCATTTTTCATCGATCATACTTGTATTGAGCAATATATGGACTGAATTTTCTAAACCCTTTACTTCTTTTACTGTATCAAACGTATAGGGTTTACTATTTTCAAACTCCTCAAAACATTTCATATCCCCACTAGCTTCATGCATCGTTACTACATTATTCTTTTGATCAATATATAATTTTTGTTTTACCTCCAAGAAAAAAGATGGACGCTTATTGTCCATCCTCTTCATTTTGTGCATTTGCGTTATTCTGTTGAATTTGTTCACTTGCTGCTTTTAATTGATTTGAAAGCTCTGCATCTTTAGCGGCTGTCATATTGTCTGTTATAGGACCACTACTTGCACCTGTCTTTGTCAATTTTAAATATGTCCAACCATCCGCAGTATGCGTATCATCAATTAGATAATTATAAGAATCGATTTCTAAATCATACATTTTTGATCCATCTTTGTTTGTAAAATATGTATCAATTGGAAGTTGCTCATTCACAATATTATAAGCACTATCAATAGCTGCACTTGCCACATCATCCGTAGCACTATCTACCAAATCAATATGTACTCTAAGTGTAGCACTCAATAGATTCACACTTACTTTATCTACATTTTCAATATTAGAAAGTGCACTCTCTAATGATGAAATATTATCATCCGTAATAGCTGGATCTAAATCTGTTTTAGAAAAACGGCTTCCTTCAACAGGATGATTTTTGCCCACCTATACTCGTCAATAATACATAACCCACAATCACAACCGGAATCATAATTATAATTAACGTAAACCATACAAGTTTATGTCCTTGTCCTTTAGATTTATTGGAAGCAACTCTTTTACGTTTCATCTTGGCCATAAAAAACCTCCTAACAACATTATTATTATACCACATGATATAAAAACATTAAAAGTCTGAATGAATCAGACTTTTATCTTTTCTTTAACTCTTCTTGAATCAATTCGTTTGTACGCTTAGGATTTGCCTGTCCACGACTTGCCTTCATGACCTGTCCAACCAAGAATCCTACAGCACGATCCTTACCATTTTTAAAATCTTCAATAGATTGAGGGTTGGCATCTAAAAACACTATTGACGATTGCCAAAATAGCACCATCATCACTCACTTGTTTCATTCCCTTTTCTTCGATGACTTTCTTAGGATCTTTTCCTTGCATAACTTCTTCAAAGACGACTTTACCTTGTTTACCACTAATTTCACCAGCCTCAATAACATTGATCAAACTAGCTAAGTTTTCACTTGAACAAGGAATATTTTTGAAGCTTAAATTATTTTTATTTAAATAAGCTGAAACATCCCCGATCACCCAGTTACATGCTTTTTCGCAAATTTTGTAGATTTCAATACTTCTTCAAAGAAATCCGCCATTTCACGATCTGAAACCAATACACTCGCATCATATTCACCAAGTTCATAATCTTTCATGAAACGTGCTAAACGTGCATCTGGAAGCTCTTCTAAGTTATCTTGAATGGATTTTTAACCCAGTCAAGATCTAATTGATTGGGAAAATATTTGGTTCTGGGAAATATTTATAGTCTACATTCCCTTCTTTTTTACGCATCAAAATCGTAGTTTTTTGTGCTTCATCATAACGACGAGTCGCCTGTTCTACTTTTTCACCTGCATCTAACAAGGCACTTTGACGTTCAATTTCAGCTTGAACTGCCTTTTGTACATTCGCAATCGAGTTCAAGTTCTTGATTTCTGTCTTTGTTCCTAAAAGTATCTTTATCTTTACTCAACGAAATATTGACATCACAACGCATACTTCCCTCTTCCATCTTAACGTCACTGACATTCAAATATAGAAGGTTTTTACGTAAGGTTTCTACATAAGCCGCTGCTTCTTTTGCGCTATGCATATCTGGCTTAGATACAATTTCAATCAATGGCGTACCCGCACGGTTGAAATCAATATAAGTACCTGTCTCTTTATGGAACTGTTTTTGCGGTATCCTCTTCCATATGAATACGTTCGATACGAATTTGTTTCTTTTTGCCATCTACATCAATTTCTACATAACCATTTGTTCCGATTGGATGGAATTGTTGTGTAATTTGGAATCCCTTAGGAAGATCTGAATAATAATAGTTTTTACGGTCAAAACGAACCAATGTTTCTAGATCACAATGCATAGCTGTACATGCCTTAATAGCTAAAGCTACCGCCTCTTTATTTACACAAGGTAAACATCCAGGATGTCCTAAATCAACAACGCTTGTACATGTATTTGCCGTTTCTCCAAAACGAACGGGAGCACCTGAAAACATTTTTGTGTTTGTCTTTAATTCACAGTGAATTTCAATACCAATTGTTACAAAATAATTCATTCCTATCCCTCCACACATTGTCCTTTTTAAACCAGTGCACTCTTCAATAGCACTTGACACATCAAACATTTTTTGTTCTTCAAATGGCTTACAAGTTAAATTCACGGCTACAGGCATAGAATCAACTTTACCTAATGGAAGTGTAATACTTGGATAACCAGAGAAATTTTGTAGTTGCATATGCTCTTCGGCAAAACTAGATACACCAAAACGAACATTTGAACTTTCATGGATCAATGGTGCAATTGTTGGTGCTGCAACGCTTAATACGGCATCGCATTCTTCAAACATCTTCGCATAAGCTTCAACGATCAAACGACGAATCTTTTGTGCTTTTTCTAAATAAACGATCTTGATTTTCTTCAAATAAAGAATAAGAGCCAATCACAAAACGAGCACGAACATAACTAGAGAACCCTTTTTGTACGTGTATTTGTCATGACCTCTTCTAAATCTTGACCTTCTTCGCGCATTCCAAAACGAATACCATCTAAATTTGAATGATTGGCCGTTGCTTCTGCATTCGCAATTGTTTTATAAACAGGGGCAATCAATTCCATGTATTCTTTTGGCATTTCAACATTGACAATTTTTGCCCCTTTTTCTTCTAATTTAGAAACTAAGGCATTAAATTGCGCTTTTAACTCTTCATTTTCAACTTCATCGAAAACAGTTTTAAATACACCAATTGTTTTATTTGTAAGATCACTATTCAATAATTTCGAATATTCACCAACTTCTTTGTAGCTTGAAGTCATATCATGGTCATCACGACCTGCCAAAAACTTCTAAAGCTAAAGCTCGCATCTTTTTACATTTGTCGTAAAATATCCAACGTGATCCAAAGAACTTGCATAAGGAATAATTCCATAACGTGAAATACGTCCATAAGTTGGTTTTACACCAACAACACCACAATATGCTTTGCAGGCTTTCGAACACTATCACCTGTATCTGTACCGATTGCCAAAGGTACACATCCTCAAGAAACTAAAGCAAAGACATCCTCCACTAGATCCTCCTGGAATACGGTCTAAATCGTAAGGATTGTGTACAGCTCCTGTATAGGCATTTTTATTGGTTCCACCCATACCAAGCTCATCCATACTTGCTTTTACATACAAAATCAGCACCAGCTTCTCTTAATTTCTTAACGATTGTCGCATCATAAACAGGAACATAGTTATCTAAAATACGACTGCTTGCCGTAGTTTTAATACCACAAGTAGAAATGTTATCTTTCAATGCGACTGGAACACCAGCAAGCTTTCCTGCATTTGTGTTTGCATCTTCATCGATCATAGTTACAACCGCATTTAACTTTGGTTGTACAGCATTGATTTTTTCAATAGCCTCATTTTTATTTACACAATTTGAAATTTCCATCTTACTTCACCACCTTTGGAACGTGAACATGTCCCATACGAGCATCTTTAACATTTTTTAATGCTTCTTCTTGCGTTAATACGTCACTTACAACATCTTCTCTTAAGAAGACTGTAGGTGTTTCAAAAGGATAGACCATAGGTTCTACCCCTTGGGTGTCCACTTTTTCAAAAAGGGATACTTGCTTCTCGACGGCAACAAAATCTTTTTTTCAATTCTTCGATTTCTTCGTCACTCAAATCAAACTTTAAGTCGTTTGCTAATTTGTGAAAATATTCTGTACTGAACTTTTCCATATTCTCCTCCTATATCTTACTGATCACATTACATTCACTTGAACCAGATTTTCTTTCTATTAATGCATACACTGTATCATCATTTAGAATGGTAATCAAATAGTCACACTTCTTCGTTTCAAATGTACTCATTTGATCTTTCGCATATTCAATGATAGCTAAAACTTCTCCAGCTGTTTTTCCGTGTGCTGTAATTGTCAAATTTAATTTTCTTAGTTTTTTCGATTCGAACTTCGCTTCTCCTGTCACAAACGTGTTGTCTGGTAAAACGTTCGCTATCTCTTCTTTAAAGGTTGTAAATTCATCCGCGGCCGTTGCATCCAATTCTGTAAAGCGAGAGCTTGGAACTAAGACCCATTCTTGTGTTAAAGATGTAAAATTTCCTTGTCCACCCTTATAATAACCTTCATATACATAGCCACCCTTATCTGTGGCATTTGTATCAATCCAATTTATAGGCCGCTATATAGATAGGAATATTTTTTTATTAATTTCATTAAAACGCTCATGCATATAAGATGCTAATTTAGAAAAAGTCACTTCCAAATAATTTTGCATCTTTTCATCCGTAATATCTACACTTGATCCATCGGATGCATTTAAGTTTCCATTGACGACTAAACCCAATGAAATGCCTTTTAATGTATCGTTGGTATACCAGTCTAATTCATAAATATCCACTAGAATTGTCGCATTTGTCACAATTCCATTTCCCGTATCAAATTCTTCATCTGCACTTGGATTTAGACCATTGGGATTGCCATCACGAACCGTTCCAAGTAATCCTCTAGATCCGTCTGTCGCATCTAATTCGTCATAATCTAAGAATTGGTGTGTCTTATAACCTACAGAAGAAGTGGAAAAATATTTCTTCGAAAGATCCATCAATCCACTTTCCATTTCAACACGCAAATCTGTATCGTTGATCAAACCAACATGTTTACTTCGTGTATCACTTGCTTCATAAGGCAAAATAGCCTGATACGAATCTTCATCTAAGGCATTCGCCTGATTTTTTTTATTACCGGTAGAACAAGCGCACAAACTCATTGCTAATAAACCAATCAATAATTTACTCTTTCGCATTTTCTACCTCCTGTACAAATTCTTCTTCACTCATTGTCATAACGCCTAAGCTTTTGTGCCTTTGTAAGCTTAGATCCTGCAGCCGTACCATAAATAACATAATCCGTCTTTTTGGATACAGAGCCAGAAACATTCGCTCCTAATGATTCTAAAATAGCTTTTGCCTCATTACGCGTATAATGTTCTAATGTACCCGTTAAAACACATGTTTTATTTGTGAATCGACTTTCAACGACTTGTTTCTTTTCTTGCTTGAAATTACATCCAACCTGTTTTAATACATCAATTAAATGAAGATTCTTTTCTTCCTTAAAGAATGCCACAACACTTGAAGCTGTAATCAAACCAATATCATGAATTAAAACTAATTCATCAACACAAGCATGCATTAAAGTATCAATATCACCAAATTGCTCAGCCAAGATCATTGCGGCTTTTTACCAACTTGGCGAATTCCTAAACCATATAAAATAACACCTAATGGTTGTTTCTTACTTTTTTCAATCGATTCCAAAAAGCTTATCCACAGACTTTTTTTGATAGCCTGGCTTTTCGATCAATTCATCATAATAACGATCTAGAAAATAGATATCTTCAATCGAATTCAAATAGCCCCATTCATGGAGCTGTTCAATTTTTTTATCGCCTAAAGTATCAATATTCATCGCATCTCTTGAAGCAAAATGAATCATACTTTCAACAACACGAGCTGGACAATCTTGATTGATACAATAGTGTGCTGCTTCATCAGGTAATCGCACTAAATGGGAACCACAAATTGGACAAGTCGTTGGAAACTTGTATGGCACTTGTGTTCCATCTCTTCTTTCAGGAACGCTTGTTACCACTTCCGGAATAATTTCTCCAGCCTTTCGAACAACAACAATATCACCAATACGAAGATCTTTATTGACAATCATATCTTCATTATGAAGTTGAGCAGCACTCACTGTAGTTCCTGCAACACGTACTGGTTCTAATACGGCATTCGGTGTAATTTTCCCTGTACGCCCTACTGTAATCACAATGTCTTTTAATCGTGTCAATACTTCTTGTGCTGGAAATTTGTAGGCTGTCGCATAACGTGGAACCTTCGCAGTACTTCCAAGCCTTCTTTGATCCGCTAAATTATTTAATTTAATGACCATACCATCGATTTCATATGGCAGATCCTCACGTTTTTCTTGAATTTCTTGAATAAATTGCCAAATCTGCTCAACAGTTGTACAAACCTTTCGTAATGGATTGGTTCTAAAATGCATCTTAGACATTGCTTGCAATGCTTCTTCTTGTGTTTGTACAGCAAAATCGGAAGCATTCTGGAAATAATACCAATAGGCATCTAATTTACGGCTAGCACATACGCTTGAATCCAATTGACGAATGCTTCCTGCAGCTGCATTTCTTGGATTCGCAAAAGGGGCCAAGCCTTTTTCTTCTTGTCTTTTATTTAATTGTTCAAAGCTAGCCTTAGGCATATAGACTTCACCACGAACTTCAACATGACGCATTTCAGGAATATGCATAGGTATTGAAAGAATGGTTTTCACATTATTTGAAACATCTTCTCCAACAATTCCATCCCCTCTTGTCACGGCTCTAGTAAAGTTTCCATCATCATAAAAGTAAAGCCATCGCAAGTCCGTCGTATTTGCATTCTACGACAAATTCTGGATTTGAAACACTTTCTGAGATTCTTTGAACAAATTCTTCAATTTCTTCTTTATTAAAAACATTTGACAAAAGAAAGCATCTGCGTATCATGTGTCACTTTTTCAAAGCCATCAAGTACAGAGCCAATGATTCTTTGACTAGGACTTGTCGCATCCTGCATTTCTGGATATTTTTCTTCCAATGCCATTAATTCCTGCATTAAACGATCGTATTCTTGATCGGTTATGCTTGGATTGTCATATACATAATATTCGATAGAATACTTTTTCTAATTCTTTACGTAATTCTAAAATTCTTGCCTTTTCATCCATCATACTCACCTAGGCTTTCTTTATAGAAGGATGTGCTGCATTTAATTTTTTCACACCAATCGTATGACCAAAGGCAATCGTTGCGACATCTCCACGAATTTCAAGCACAACACCCTGACCATAAATTGTATGTTCAACGGCATCCCCTTTACGTAAACGCACTTTCTTTTTATTCGCACCAAGCTTAGATGGTCTTCCTGTTAAGGATTGAGAAACAACAACCTTTGGGTGTTTTGGTGCTTCTTCCTTTTCTTCTTGGACAATATATTCCATTGGGATTTCAGCTCTAAAACGACTTGGTGTTTTAAACGCATCCTGCATATAACTAAAGCCTGTATTCCATGTAATGTATAGTGTTTTTTTAGCACGTGTCATCGCAACATATAGAAGTCTTCTTTCTTCTTCTAAAGCTTTCATGCCACCTTCATCACAAGCTCTTGAACTTGGGAACACACCATCATTAAAGTTAACTAAGAATACTGTATCAAACTCTAATCCTTTTGCGGCATGCACTGTCATTAAGCTTACTGTATTTTCACTTGTTTCTTGTGTTTTATCTGTAAATAAGGCAATGTCTTGTAAATAAGATTCTAAAGTCATCTCCGGATCTTCGATCATACTTTGGGCAATGTCTTCTTTTAATTCTTTTAAGTTATCAATACGATCTTGACCACTTTCGCGATCTTCTTTCAACATCGAAATATAGCCTGTTGTATCTAATACATAGTCTAAGAAATCTTCTAAGGCATAATGTTCTCTATTTTTTCACGTAGATCTTCAATTAAATCTACAAACATTTCACATTTTTTCGTAACCGCCGTGCTTAATCCAATTGGATCTTTCATGACATCATATATAAATTCATATGTCTTTGAGCGGCTTGTTTTTGAAGATTTTCAATTGTACGTGCACCAATACCACGGCGTGGTACATTGATCACACGTAGTACGGCTAAATCTAATGCCATTTGGTCTGGATCTTCTTCGTTACGGTTTGTACATAATCTTAAATAGCATAGCGCATCTTTGATTTCTTGTCGTTCATAGAAGCGAATTCCACCATAAATCACATATGGAATACCTACGGATTTAAAAATTCTTTCAAATGCACGTGAAGAATAGTTTGAACGATAAAGAATCGCCATATCTTTATATTCCAAACCTTTTTTATGTTTTTCATTGATTTGACGAGCCACAAAGATTGGTTCTTCGCTATCTTCTTTTCCTTCAAACATTGTAATCTTTTCATCACCAGGAAGTTTTGTATATAAATCTTTATCAATACGTTCCTTATTGTATTTAATAACCGCATTACTTGCATCTAGAATAGGTTGTGTTGAACGGTAGTTTTCATTCAAGATGACCGTTTTACATGGTTCAAAATCTTTATTAAATTTCAAGATAATATCAACACTAGCTCCACGCCAAGTATAGATGGTCTGGTCTGGATCTCCTACAACACATAGGTGTGTGTTTTTACCAGTCAATAATTTAATAATGCCATACTGAATAGGGTCAACGTCCTGGAATTCATCTACATGAATATAATCTAAACGATTTTGCCATTTTTCTCGAACAGAAGAAACACTATTTAATAAGCGATGTCCTTCTAATAATAAATCATCGAAGTCCATAGCTTTCATTTCATTACGACGTTTTTTTTCATAGCCCGCATAAATTTTAGCTAAAGTTATGCTTACATCATCCATAGCCATATTACCTGCCATTTGTGGATCAATATAGTTTGTCTTATAAGCACTAATAGCACCGAGTGCACGATTATAAGAAATCGTTGTTTTATCGACTTCTAATGTTTTATAAATTGGCTTTAAGATGGCCTTTTGATCTTCTGGATCCATAATTGCGAATGTTTTTGGATATCCTATCAAGTCAGCATCTTCTCTAAGCATTCTTACAAATAAAAGAGTGAATTGTTGAAATACGCACCACACTTGCCATACTGCCTAGTTGTGCAGTTAATCGAGTTTTTCATTTCATTCGCTGCTTTATTTGTAAATGTAATGGCCAATATACGATTTGGTAAAACACCACAATCTTGGACCAAATAAACAATACGTGCCATTAAGACACGTGTTTTTCCACTACCTGCCCCCGCAATAATACGAACATGTTCGTTAATTGTCGTTGCAGCCATTCTTTGATTTTCATTTAATGTATCTAATATTGAGTTACTCATAATTTTTAATCACCGTATCAATTTTACCATAAAACACATAAAAAGTGCTCAGAAATATGAGCACTCCATTCCATTATTTATTGATCAAACTTTTCGCAATCGCTTTAACAATTTCTACCTTCTTATGTTTTGGTGTTAATACTGTAGGAATAATACGAATCCATAATCCATCAACAATTGATCAACAGATGAATAGCCATTTGCTTTCGCTATCTTTTCTAACACTTTATCTAGTCTTGTTGTGTCTTTGTAAAACCAGATTCCTTAATGCATTGTTCTAAGAAAGCTAAATCCTTTTTGTTAGCACATACATCGTGGAAATATAAGAATTTTTCTTTATAACGAAGCACAGCCTCTAATACATAGATTCCGTCTTCTTGCCATGAATCCATCCAAATTGTTTTTCTTATCATATTGAATTGGATCTTGTTCCATAATATGATCTAAGTTTGTGACAATACCCGGTTGTTTACTGGCCTGAATCAACCAATCCCATTGCGCTTCATCTGTATATGGAGACATTAAACATAAGGCTTGGTTTACTGGATCATAGCTTCTTTCAGCTGCGCCACTGGCAACAACTCTTGCATCTTCAAATAAGTGATACACTTCTTTAATACGATATTGAATCGCTTCTTGCTCCATATTTTTGGCATTCTGTAATTTGTTTTCTCGACCCAACTTTTCACATAAGTCTGCATAGGCATCTAATGGAAGATCTACATTCGTATCCTTTTTCATAAGCCGCCTCGATATATTCACAAATATCATTGGCATGCTTAATCGTTGTTTCATTCATTAATGTATACTTTCCAACACCTTCTTTGGCAAGTAAAGTCAATGCACAATTCTTATAAAATTTTGCATCTCTTTCCCAATCATTCCAAACATAGAAAGAATCCATCAAGTCACGAGTATTCATATGTTTAAATTCTTTTAAATCCAAATCCCCCTGACTTGTAAGAATGCGATCTTCTTTTTGAAGAGGTAAGAAATACGTTTCATCATACATATAATTTTGTTGGCGCATCACTTCATTTTCCAATAGAACACCACGAATATAATCCATTTCATCCTCATACATAGAACTCAATCGATCAAAATCTTCATCCTTATCAAATTCCATATCATCCATTAGTTCATATTCGCCAGGAATTTCTTCCTGAATATCTTTAAATATATCTACTACAAACGCATGAAATCCTGGACCTGCATGACGTGTATTAGCACGTAAAACCATATCACCATCTTCTTCTGTCACAACAATCTTTCCTTGTGGACAAACTAAGATATCAACATGATCATAACGATCTTCAATTTGCACTTCTTCTCGTCTTGCGATAAGGCCTAAAACTTCATACAATTCATTCATTTCTTTTTCATTTCGATCTTTACAAATCATTTGAACAAACATGTTAAAACCTCCTTCTAGAGTCACACTCTATTATATCATAGTTGGCAAATCTATGTTATAATTAAATGGTTAAAGGAGAACTAAAGTATGAATCAAATTGCTAAAGAATGGCAAGACTATGAAGTTATTGATACTGGAAATAAAGAAAAACTAGAAAGATGGAATCAAACGATTCTTAGAAGACCAGATCCTGTAGCAATCTGGCCAATTGAAGATGAGCGTGCATGGAATAAAGCCGATGCTGTATATCACCGTTCTAAATCAGGTGGTGGTCATTGGGAAATGAAAAAGCCTGTTAAAGAATTCTGGACTATTGGATATAAAGGTTTACGCTTTAAAATCAGTCCAACCGGATTTAAACACACGGGACTATTCCCTGAACAAGCTAGCAACTGGGATTTTATGGCCAATAAGATCAAAGAATCAAAACGTGATGATTTAAGAATCTTAAATCTATTTGCCTATACAGGTGGTGCTACCATGGCCTGCTCAAAAAGCGGGAGCGAAAGAAGTTGTGCATGTTGATGCTTCAAAAAGGTATGATTCAATGGGCAAAAGAAAACATGCAACTTTCGAATTTACAAGATCATACGATTCGTTTTATTGTGGATGATTGTATTAAATTTGTAAAAAGAGAACAAAGAAGAGGAAGAAAATACGATGGTATCGTCATGGATCCACCTAGTTATGGTAGAGGTCCAAATGGTGAACTTTGGAAATTGGAAGAAGAATTATTCCCATTGATTCAAGAATGTATGAAGATTTTAAGTGATGATGCCCTATTCTTTATTGTGAACTGTTATACAACTGGATTTAGTTGTTCAACACTCAATGAAGCTTTATCTAGATCGATTCAAAAAGAAAAAGGTGGACACATTGAATGTGGTGAAAACCTACTTCCTGTTACGACAAATGATAGTGTATTACCATGTGGAATCTTTGGAAGATGGACAAATGACTAGTCCATCTTTTTTTGTTTAGAAAAAGAAAAAAGGAAGAAAACTCTTCCTAACAAACCATCCACTCTGGATAGAATTGAATTCCATTTTTGATCATACGATGAATCAAAGGCCTTCCTAAAGTCTGAAAATAATGTTCAATCGTTGTGACTTGTAAAACCAAAAGATCTGCCGTTTTTCCAATTTCAATCGATCCACGATCTAGTAAATTAAATTCTTGAGCTGGTAAAGACGTCATACTTTCTAATAATTTTCTTGAACAAACCTTGTGATTTTGAAACAACATGTAGCTCATAGGTGCCATGCTATATACGTAGGAGTTTGGAAGTCCAAATCCACAACTCATTAAAAAAGTTTCTGGAATTTTATCATTTAATTCATTTAAACGATGTAAAACCGGAAGCTTAGGCTGATTCTTTTTATAAAAAACATCCTGTTCCAACTTCATTCTTTGTGAATTTGGATTATCACAAATCAAAGTTAAAATTCCATTTTGGCGCATCGCATACAACGCATTGATATCTTGTCTTAATTGATCGCCTAAACGTACGTGTGTAAAACTTTTAAATTGACAATCAATAAAAGCTGGTACAACGCATTCACCTTGCGCATCAATCACTCGTGTTGCAGGATCAAGCCATTCTTTATAAGAACCCGTATTGATTTCAATAATCTTATCATGGTGACATGCAATAAAGGCATGATGTAAGATTGTAAAATCCTTATCACATGTATATAAATTTTCAATATTTTTAATCAGTAAAGTTGCCTTCATGATACATGTGACCTTCCTTTCAATAGATGTTATAATAATTATACAACGAGGTGATGCGAATGTCTTTATTTAATCGAAGAAAGAAAACCTATAATAGTCACAATCCATGGATTTGGAAGAAATCTAAGTCATGAATTCGATCCATTAGCGCGCTATTTAAAGGCTAAAAAAATATGAAGTAATCCAATTTGATATGTATGATTTAAACAATCCAAATGATGCCAACTACAAAGATTGGGTACAAAGATGTGAAGCCAAATTAAGTCTTGCCATTAAAGAAAATCCCAATGTCATTCTAATTGGATTCTCCATGGGAGGTGTAATCGCCAGTTATTTGGCTAGCATTTATAAAGTGCAATCCTTAATCCTTTGTGTACCGGCCTTTGAATATCTTGACATCAAAAAAGTAACGGGTTTATTTAAAAAAAAATCCGACAAAGAAAAAAGAAAGGTCCAAGCTCAAAGCAGTACCAAGCCTTCACAAAAATTGTTTCTCAATATAAAGAATCCATTTCTCAAATTGAATGTCCAATCCTTATGTTGCATGGAACAAGTGATGAAGTGATTGCTCCATCAAGTTCTACTCATGCCTACAAAAAAATTCCGGCCCAAAAGAAACGATTAATATATATTGAAGGTGCCAAACATAGAATGTTATATGATGGAAGAATGGAACAGACTGTATTTACAATCATCGAACAAATGCTTGAAAATAAAATATTCTAAAAAGCTGTCGAATAAGACAGCTTTTTCATTTATTGCCAACTATAAAATATGCTTTATCTAAAGATATTCTAGCATATTTTCATTTCCATTTGCACCTTTAAGGACTTTTTTATCAACTTCATTTGCACCTATAAATACTTTGGCTTAACTAGCAATTTGGTGATTTTGCTATAATTCGCGTTTTATCACTTATGCGAACAACCATTCATTCTTCAAATCCTTTAAGCGAGTGATCTTATAGATGTTTTTCAATCTAAGTAGTACGTACTGTAGCTTTTCTGTATTATCCATTCCTTGGGTTTCTCTTTGCATGACAAAAAGAGCGTTGTAACGATTTATATATTTTGATGCTACCCCTTTATATTTTTTGCAGTCTTTCTTCAATCAATTTGTGGAGACTGTTCACTGTATTTAAATGATTGAATTTATCATATGACTCATGACTGATTAATACTTTCTTTGTGCAGTTCTTACTTTCTAAAAGTTCGTTGTAACTGTTAGAACCATCTAGCATTACAAAAAAGATTTTGATTCAAGATATTCACCAAATCTTAATAGATCTATGGATGATGGCTTGCCATAATTTAATGTTCTGGCAATTGTATGACCGAATCTCTGAATTGCAGTGATAATACACACCTGCTGATTAGATAATCCTCTTTTTTGTAGCAGGTGTTCCACGATGTTTAGGTTCTACTCCATCAATCTTAGTCCCTTTATGATTGTATGGAGTATACTTTTCATCCATTTCAACTTCATTTCCCACTGTGTATGGGACGTTCCTCAGTTCCTAGACTAACCAATAATTTATGACGCATATTAAAAACATTGCGTTCGTTTACATTGATTTTAGCAGCCGTTTCTTTAAGAGATACACCATTCAATGTATCCAGAATAAGTTCATTCCATTTGGATTGGTCTTGGTGAGAATAAAAAAAGTAAGCTGACCGCGGTCTACAACAAAACGTTTTCCGCATGATTTACAACGAAGCATTTGTTTACCAGAGTTGGCAAAACCACTCTTAATTAAATGAGGATGATAACATCCGCATTTAGGACAGTATTCAAAATGATACGTATTCATTTTATTGTTTGTATCTAAATAATCAGTGATTTCACGATCAATCTTTTCAATTTGAAAAGATTGTAAAGCAGCAATAGTATCTTGGTTTAAATATTTTGAAGTTCTTGTCATAAGTGTAGTCTCTCTTTCGTTTACACCTATACAATAATTCTTAAATAGACATCATTAATGTCGAATATATTAACATGTCACCAATGTATCTGTTAAGCCAATACTTTTTTCACTCCTCCATTTGCACATTTAAGGACTTTTTTTATCTTAAAATTTGCACCTACAAAGAAAAAAAGCCTGTATTTCTACAAGCTTAGTCACCAATAATTGAATAAAACTGATCATAAGAAGGTTTTTAATACTTCATACACATCTGGTTGAATACGATATTGCGTATAATCACGCAATCTTCCATCCTCTTCTTTTTCAATGACCCTTCTTTCAATCATTTTTTTATTCTTCAATAAACCACCCTGTTTGACATCACCCTTATATTCCAAAGGTTCATTATCATTATCTAATAGTTCTTCAAACAAAGCCTTATCCTTTTTATTTAAGGATGTCATAAAAATTCCATAAATCTGGAACATTCATCTTTTTCTCTTTCTTAAAAAACATAATTATCACCTATTTTTAATACCATTAAAACTTCTCTATTTTACAACGATGTTCTTTTGTCTTGGAATCATAAGTAATTCCAACCAATAATAAATTATCGGTATATTCTTGAATCGATTGAGGATATACTTTTTCCTTGATTTGATCTAATGCACTTTGAACATTATGATTCCATTTTAGCTCCACCAATAAGGCAGGATAATAATCTTTATATTCAGGTTTAGGGATATAAACAAAATCCGCAAATCCTCTTCCTGTTGGCAATTCTCGTATTGGTTTAAAATAATATTTCAAAGTTGATAAATACGCAATTGTTAAAACACTGCTCAAACTATTTTCATTATGATATGTAATATTAGAAGCATACGTATTATGAATCTTTTCCATTTGTTTAGCTACAACTTCTGTCTTCATTTGACAAGTTGCTTCTAAAATGGTATCCGATTCCCTTTCAAATTGAATCAAATCATTCCATTTATCTTCTGAAACAGAATTCACAAATTCTTGTCGAATTTCTTCATTTGGAATAAATACCGTCTTATATGTTTGATTGTATCCCAAATATCCTAAATGAACCAATGCCGTTAAGACATCATCCATATTTTTAAATGAAATCATATCATTTTGAAAAGACGTTGTCTGCATCTTCACTTCATTACCACTTAACATTTCTAAAACAGCTTCTTTTAAGCCATCAAAATTCATTTGAATCAAACTATGAATCGATTCATAACTACTTGTCTGTGCCCAATAACTTTGAAACACACCTAAAGTAAATAAGCTCACAACGGCTTTCGGATTATATACATGCTGATGATTTAAGTAATATCCATCATACCATTTTTTAATTCTATCAAAATCTATATTGTATTTATTACTTAATCCTTTTACTTCCCCCTCTGTAAATCCGATAAAAGAAGCCAATGGACCTGGATTCAACATTGTATATTCATCAAAATTATTCAATGCGGACTGTTTCATCGTTCTTTTGATTGGTAAAATACCTGTTAAATACGCTAATGCGATATAACGAGAAGGTTGTGATCCTTTAAATAATCCTTTTAAGAAATCAATATATTCTTCTAGTAATTTTTTATTATCCGCATTATCACGAATCAATACATCCCATTCATCTATGATCACCACAAAGCGATGTCCTGTTTCATCATTAATTTTAGAAAGTGTACCAGACAAAGAAATAATTCCATTATAGTCAATATTGCAATACTCATTCTGTAATTCATGCATACAACTCTCTTTGATATAATTGATAATATCATTTATATTTTCAACTTGATCTTTACACCACTGTACATCAATATGAATGACATCATACTGATTTATATACTTTCCAAATGTAGAGCACGAAGAAATCGTATATGGCTGAAATAATTCTCTAGAATCACATCCCTTTGAATAATAAGCACAAAGCATATCGGCAGTCATGGATTTTCCAAAACGTCTAGGTCTTGAATTACAAATGAATTTAGCTGTAGTTGAAAGCACACTATTTGTATATTCAATTAAACCCGTTTTATCCACATATATTTTTGAATGAACCGCTTCATTAAAATTCGCATTATCGGGATTTAGAAATATAGCCATACAAATTCCTCCTACGCCACTATTATATCAGAAAAAAGACTATAGTATTTAAAAAAAACGAGATGTTAGTTCATCTCGCCTTACCTCACTCCATGACTTTTTAAATAAGAAGGAATGATTTTTATAAAACAAACAATAGTCACAATACTTGCATAAATATCCGCTACAGGTTGTGCATAGAAAATATTAGAAACACCTAAAAAAAGCAGGCAATAAACATGTACACCCCAAATACATCAGCTTACGATTTAATGATAAAAACAATGATAATTTTACATTAGATAATCCTGTAATTCCATCCACTAAAACATATTGAATGGACATCATTAAAATACCTAAACAGAAGATTTTAATAGCCCTATCTGCGATTGGCATAGTCATGGCATCATTAGTAAACATAGCCACAAATACATTTGAGTAACACATTGAAATGATGAACATAACAAGACAGAATAAAAACGCAAATGAAATCACAATTTTAAAGGCTTCTTTGATCTTCTTTAAATTTTGCGAACCAAAATGATACGCAAAAATAGGCTGTGTTCCTGAACTAATACCAAGCAATGGTCCTGTAATCAACAAGAAATAGCTTTGAGCTACAGTAATAGCCGAAATATAAATATCACCCATATTTCCACCATACTTTTGAAGCATCATATTCATCACTATTAAAATGATTGAATCGGATGCGATAATCAGAAATGGAGAAAATCCAAGTTTTACAATATGCTTCATCTTCTCTATAGATAATTCTTCTTTTTATGGAGTTTGATTTTCGATTTGAATCTTAAAAAACAAAACACAAACATACAAGATAAAAACTGTGCTACAACTGTACCAATGGCAGCTCCAGCCACACCAATTTTAAGTGTACGAATCAAAATAAAGTCAAAAATAATATTTGTGACGGCACCAATACATACACTTAACATCGCAATAGTGGCATAGCCTTGTCCCGTAATAAAATAATTCAATCCAATCGACATTAAGGCAAAGAAAGTACCTAATGTATAGATTGTTAAATAAGTATTGGCATAAGGATAAAGGGCATCACTGCCTCCAAACCAATAGATCAAATTGTGTTTTAAAAGAATGAATCCAAGTGTTAAACAAACAGAAAGAACAACCAACATCACAAAACTGTTATATAAGATTTGACTGGCCCTTTTCTCATTCTTTTGACCCATACACATTGATAGCCAAATCGAACCACCAATACCAACAAGTGTTCCAAAACTCGATAATAAAGTAACGATTGGCCCACATATTCCAACGGCTGCCAAACATACATTTCCCACTTCTTCAATTTGTCCTACAAACATACGATCGACAATGGAATATAAGATATTAACAAGTTGAGCAATCATACTCGGTATAGCTAGAGACATAACTAGTTTTAACATAGGAGTATTTTCAAAATCATTTTGCCGCATTTTATACTCTATACTCTTTAATATAATCTTTAGCTTCGATCAAATCTTTCGCAGTATAAACCGTCTGCTTCTTTTGCACATCTGTAGGCGCAATGATATCTGGTACTTGAATACAATCAATACCTGCTCTATAAGCAGCCTCAACACCAACTACACTATCCTCTAAAACAAGAGTATTTCTTGCGTCTGTATCCATTTTCTTTAAAACACTTAAATAAATTTCTGGATCTGGCTTACGATTTATGACTTCATCCCCACATAATACATAATCAAAACGATCATATACGCCAACTCGTTTTAATCTTTCTTCTGTAAGTTCTCTTCTTGTCGTAGTTGCGACAGCCTTTTTAATATGATACGCATCCAAAAAATCTAATATTTCATTTAAGCCTGGCTTTACTGGCACTTCCTTTTCTAACATACCATAACCAATGCGTTCCCATTCTTTAATAACCAATTCTTGAATGTCAGAAGATAAATATCGATCCAATACTTCTTTTCATCTCTACCACTTTTTCCAATCAATTTTGGAAATAAAGTAGAACCCATATCTTTAATACCATACTTATCGCCCGCCTTATCAAAAAGCTATTTTTCCATACGCTTTCAGTATCTAGCATTAACCCATCTACATCAAAAACAACTAATTCTAACATGTATATCCTCCCTCAAAAAAAGCAACATTAGTATAACATAACGTTACATTGCTTTTACAATTTTTATATAGCACTATTCCATTGTCCTTTTTTCATTTTCATAACAGTAATTTTCTAATCAATAATGTTACTATATACATCTTGACTTACTACCTTTTTATACCCTTTTATACCCATTAATTGTTTTTTATAGGATATAAAAAGGAGACGATTATAAATATCGCCTCTTACTAGTTTATGATACCATTATTTAACTCTATCGCTTTTCTAACATATCAAAAAAGCACTTAAAAGTCTTTTTCTTCAGCTGTCCAAGGCTTTTCATAATATCTAGAGTTTACGCTTTCCAACGACAAATATCCATCATATCCATTGGCCTCTAAATCAAGAAGATCTTGTTTTTAAATCTCTTGTTCCATCTGACCATGCCAAGTGACCAGTGGGCTTTCCATCCACAAAGTGTGTATGGATCACATCTTTTCCAAATGCATCAAAATAATCTTGAATTGTATTATTGACTCGTGCCATTGCACCAAAATCAATACATACCTTTAACTGTGGATGATTTACTGCATCCAAATATGCCTTTAATTGTTCTACACTATTCGCAAGAACGGATTCATTTGGTTGTAAAGCTTCGATAGCCACCAAAATATCATTTGCCTTTGCATAATCACAAACCTTACGCATCATTTTTACTGAACGATTCCATGCATCTTCTTTTGACTCATCATAATAAGCCCAGCCGGTTGTGACTAATATATGTTGGGCATTGACTTCTTTTTGCGATATCCACCATTCGACAATAATATGCATATACATCTTCTTGACGTGATGGACTAGCCACATTGTTTGGCTTTGGATTTGTTTGTTCTGGACAAATACCAATGATTTTTACATCATATTTTTTTGCGTATTCCTTAAGCTGTTCTACACTCTGATTTTTGTTGTAGTCCACATAGAAATGCATAGGACCCGTCCAAATCTCTACGTTCTTAATACCTAAACGATTCATTTCCTGAAAAAAACGTTCAAAAGAATAGAATCTATAATGACAGTTCATTCCACATAATCGATCTTTAAAATTCTTCATTTATTTATCCTCATCAAAATTCTTTGGTATAACACTCATTTCTATTGCACAAGCCAAAAATTGGTCCGGGGCTAATTTTGAAGCATATACATCTTTTGATGAAAGCATCAAATCCGCCTTAAGATCAAACCCATAGTTTTTCACTAAGCGCTTAATGTGCGTAACACTTGAGCCTGACGCAATACAAATATTATAGTTATGCACTTTTAAAAAATCGTGCAATTCTTCCAATTTCATATTTATTGGCAGATTCTGGAATCACAAAGTGTTTTATAATATGAAACAAATTCATCATATGCAATTTCTAAAATATCTTCTAACCATGAATAGTCCTTATAGTAAATCAAATAATCGAAATAGCTTGTCCCAAAAGCATACCGAGCAAATATTCTCTTAGAAAATAATGATTGTGTTTTTACAAATGTCTTCAAACACTTCGATATATGGGGTTTTCGTATCAAACATCAACCCATCCATATCAAAAATAATCATATTAATTGCAATAATGATGTTTCAACTTTCATATAATCAAAGGAGCTTTAAAGCTCCTTTCAATCATTATTAGTATTTTAATGCTTTATAGTAACGACGAATATCAATTGGATGACGTCTGCAATGTTCTAAGTGAACATTTAATCTCATAAATGCTGAACGCATTACAATTGGCGATAAAACTCCACGGAATTCTTCATCAATACCTGGAAGAGCAAATTTTTTAGTATCAAACACTGTCACTTTAGCACTAACTCTATTAACAAATTTCTCAACACGATCCATTTCAGGACGAGTTTTATCTTCACCTTTAATTAAGATAACTGGAATATCTCTTTCAATTACTTCTAATGTACCGTGGAAGAAGTTAGCAGCTGAAATTGGACGTGTACGCATCCATTGCATTTCTTCCATAATGCACATACCATAGCAAACTGCCCAATCTTCAAGATTACCAGATCCTACTAAGTATGTGATTGGTTCATCGCAGTATTTCTCAGCATAATTTTTCATTTCTTCATCCGCATCTTTATAGATTTGAACAACTGCATCAGGTAAGTTTTTCATTTGAGAAGTTAGCTTGTCGTATGCATCAAATTCACCAGCATTCTTCATAAAACGAAGAACCACTGTATACCACCAATAGTATTCACCACCAACCGTAGTAACTAAATGATCAACTTTCTTAGCTAATGGTGATTCTGGAACCTCAACATATCCAATTACACGTGCTCCAACTTCATGAGCTTTATCAATAGCTGCTTCTACTTCAATTGTATTTCCTGACAATGATGCGATAACTACAACTGAATTTTTTGTAAATTTCTTATTTCCTTCATATAAGAAGTCTGTTGCATTTTCTAGATATAATGGTAATGAACATCCTAATTGTTTAGCTGTATGCATAATTTGCCCTGCATATAATAATGTTCCACCAATTCCAAATAAGAAGATATTATCATACCCTTCATCACAAATTTGATCTACTACCTTTTCTACCTCAGGGATCATATCAACACCATTTTGATGATCCTGTCTTACTTTTGCTTCGTCGAAATTTAACATTTTAATTTACCATCCTTTTCTATTTATCCTAAAAGCCCGAATTGTGCACATGCAATGCCTACAACAGCTGTACCAATAATCAACCATAGAACATTGATTTCCTTTTTCATCAAAGAGTAATATATTCCGGTTACAGCCAAAGGCAACATACCTGGCAAAATTCCATTTAAAATATCTTGAATGTGTGTTGCAGATTCTCCACTACCAATAGCCAATGGAGTCGTTACACTAACCAATTCATTTGTCATACCACCAATTACCATAACTCCAAGAATAGAAGCTGCTAGCATAAATTTTTTCATTAAACCAGATTGTTGAATCTTCGTTAAATAGTTAGCTCCTAATTCATAACCTTTCATTGAGCAGAAATAACGTAATGCAAACGCTGGCACATTGAAAATCAATAAGAATAAGATTGGACCCAATGCACTACCTTGCACTGCTAATGAAGTACCGATACCAATTGCCAATACACGAAGTGTACCTAACAACAATGAATCTCCAATTCCACTTAAAGGCCCCATCAGTGTGGCTTTAACAGCATTAATACTTGATGTGTCAAAGTTTGGATCTTTTGCATTCATTTCTTCCATAGCAAGAACAATACCACCTACAAATGGAGAAACATGTGGTGTAATATTGAAAAACTCTAAATGTCTTTCAAGAGCTTCTGACAACCCTTTTTTATCATCTTTATAAATCTTTTCTAATCCTTTAGCTACCATGAAAGCAAATCCCATATGCATTTGTCTTTCATAATGCCATGAAAACTCCATCGGTAACGAACGCCAAAACATTTTTTGTAAATCTTTTTTTGTGATTACATTTTCATTAGAAGTCGTCATCTTCATCTAATCCTCCTTGCACTGCCAAAGTTTCTTCTTCATGGAAATTAATTTTAATAAATACTGCAATTACACCAATAATAGCAATACCAACAACTGGAATACCAAAGTATGCTGATAATACAAATCCTAAGAAAAAGAATGGTACTACATCTTTATTCATAATCATTTGTGCTAACATCGCAAATCCAATACCTGGAAGCATTCCACATGCAATACTTAAACCATTTGTGATAACTTCAGGGATTGCATTTACAATTGCTTGCATTTGTGTACTTCCTAGAGCAAATCCTAAGAAAGTTAATAAGAACAATACAAAGCATGTCAAGAATCCTGTGCATAAATGAATTACACCGACTGCTTTTGTGTTTCCTTGCGCCGCATATTTATCTGCCAATTTACCAAACATAGGACGAACCAATGAAAACATTACATTATCAATTGATTGTGCTAATAAAGCGATTGGAAATGCCATCGTAAATGCAATTTCAGCTCCCTTTCCAGTAGTAATCGCAAATGCTGTTCCTAACACTCCACCTACTATTACATTAGGCGGAATATATGCACCAACCGAAACTTGTCCTAAGAAAGCTAATTCTAAAGTTGCGCCAATTTTAATACCTAGCGCAGGATCTCCTAATACCAAACCAACAAATGGACCTAAAACAATTGGTCGTTGAATCATATTCGTACCCGTTGCTAAGTCACACTTACCAATGAAAGCTATACAGCCTAACAAAAATGCTTGTAATATCATATTTTTCTCCTTTTCTTTTTTTATAAAGCACTTAATGCATCTAACGATTTATCCGTTGGAACCATTCGAATGTCAACTTTAATCCCTTCAGAAACCATATCACGAATCATTTGTTCTTCTTCCTTAGTAACATTCATTGCCTTTGAAATATTACGAGTTTCATCAGTTGCTTTTGTTCCTCCTAAATTAACCGCTTTAATGTTACATGCTTCAGCAATCGTCTTAGCATCCTTAATAGATTCAACCACAATAAATAATTTGTATTTATCAGTCACTCCACTGTTGATTGCATTCACTGCATCTGCAATATTTTTAATTACTAACTTCACTCCAGTAGGTTTAGCTAGTTTTATTGACATTTTTCTTAAATCATCGTTCATAACTGCATCACTTGCTATTAAGATACAGTCTGCACTTAGTTTGGATGTCCAAGAAAAAGCCACTTGACCATGCAATAATCTGTGGTCTACTCTTAATAATTTGATCATTTTTTTCTCCTCCTATTAGAAATCTTCATCATCTTCATTTGTCATACCATTCATAACAGTTATTCCTTCTTTAGCCGATTCGATCAAATCGTTCGCATCTGCTAATTCAAGATTTTTGACCCGAGCTTTTCATTACTGCATCTAATGCCAATCCCATGTTCATTCCTGAGAAGACCATTACATTATCTAATACTGCAAGTTTAGATAAAGCTGTGTGAACACTACCACCTTTGATATCACACAAGATTACGATTTGTTCTTCACTTTCTTTTTTGCTTTTTTTCAAAACTTCTTGATAAAAATCTTCAGGATTTTGTCCAGGAAGCAAGCTATATGTTTCCACATTCTTAGCTAAATCTCCAACGATCATAGAAACTGAATCTTTCATTCCTTTAGATAATCCTCCATGTGAGGCAAATATTAACCTGCTCATCTATCTTACTCCTTTCTATTTACGTCATTCACTTATATACAAGCAAAAATTGTGCCATAGAAAATAATATAAAAAAATAAAAAGATGAGTTTTCTCATCTTTACTAGTTATTCTTCACATAATTATAAATATGAATCATTTCCTCTGTAGGAATATCTACACCATAGAAATCTTCCACTTGCTTAAATGCCTTCTTAACATAGTCCACAAAATCCTTGTGTTCATGTAAAAAATCCAAACTTGGATCATACTCTGCATTTCTAGAAACAACTAATCTTTCAATCAAACAACAAATATGCACATACAACCCAAAACAAGTACGATTACTGAAATAAACTCCAACATACTTTTGCAGAACATCAATCGCATTCGCAACCTGCTCTAACAATTTTGTTGGATTTAATATCGTTAATGCATTCATAATATTACTCAATGAAAAATTATGTAGAATATTTTTATCAAACAAAAACAGCTGTTCTTCATTCATATAATCTTTGAAGTATTGATTGAAATCTCCAAATGTGTCTTCAATAATTAAATCTTCAATACCCACAAATGGAATGTCCTCCATATTTGGATCTAACGTTCCAAGTACACATAAAACATCATATTCTTCAAACACATTGTTCTTTTTTTTACCTAGTTCAATCAATTCCGAATAATTCAATGTCTTCACATCCAAATTGATCCCATCTGGAAAAGATTGTTCCAATATCGACTTTAATTTCTTGGCCGTACCCAATCCACTTGCACAAGAACATAGAATGACTGGCTGTTTTTGTTGATGCTTTTCAATATGATACGCAAAATTGACACGGAAAGCATCAATCGTTTTTTGTAATATGCTCTCCATCTCTACATTATTACGAATTCCATTTCCAATTTCTAAAGCGATTGGAGTACTCACATTGTTGATAATTCCAATATTCGCATTCTCTATATGCAAACCTTTATAAATATCTTCCAAACTACCCATATCTACTAATAAATACAATTCTTTAACCTTGCCAATACGATCCAAATACCAATTCAGTTTCTCAATCATCGTAGCTGTATCAATATATAAAGGCATATCTAGCGCATCAAAAATATATTGACCTAAGAAACGATTGGCGGCATCCGCAATACTTGAAGCTGTAGAAAAGCCATGCGATAGAACAACAGCTGCTTTTTGATAAAAGCCTTGAATCTTTTTGTACATTATAAACATAGAAGATAAACGTACAAATAATGATGGAATACATATCCATTTCTAGATAGGACTTTAAATACGTACAAATTTCTAAAGATACATTCGTCGCTCTAAAAAAAAATTCTTCCTGCAACAATTGATATAAATCATCACATTCTTCTTCATGTTTTAAAAACCAGCTTCTTAAATCATGATATTCATGATGAATCTCATCTAAATAGGATGCGATAGCTAACGTTTCATTATTTGTGATTTTTAATCCATACCGCGATTCAATCAAGTTAAAGATATCTTTTTGATTATAATAATCTACCTGACTCGATTCTTTCTTTCTAAAGATCAAGTTATCAAAATATTTTTGAACATAATTCTTTTCTTTTGTCATAAGACACATTTAATAAAACAGGATATAGACATCATTAATGTCAAATAGGCTTGTACAATTTACCTGTAAGTGAGGTAATGAAACATGTGTACAGAATTTAATTTAAAAATAGATGAATCTACTGAGTTGCTAGATACAAAAACATTTGATGACTACGATACAAATGAATTGCTACTATTATCCGATACTATTAAACAATCATGCTTTGAATTTCTATTCAATTCTCATATTGAGTGCTTTGCCCTTATTGTGGAAGCATTCATATCGTTAAGGCTGGAAAAACAGTAAAGGAAGACAACGTTATAAATGCAATAATTGTAAACGAAGATTCATTAATAGTACAAATCATCTAATGCATTGGTCTCATTTATCAAAAGAACAATGGGAAATCTTATTCTATTCTTCATTGACCAATGATTATTTATCTAAAACTGCAAAGCTTGTAGGTATCAGTATCGTTTCAGCTTTTTATAACAGACATAAACTTATGTATGTGCTTAATGAATTGGTAAACAAAAAAGCAATTGTCAAAGAAAATTGCACTAGATGAAACATATTTGACTTACCAAGCTAAGGGGTTTGTAAAACCAAAATCGTAGAGGTATAAGTAAAAAGATAAAATTGGTATCGCATGTGCAATAGATGAAGATGGAAATTATATTGTACACACAGCAGACAGAGGTCGGCCCACCTCTAGCACGCTAATAGATATTTTTAAAAAACACAATACGTCCTGGATCAATCGTAATCAGTGATAGTCAAAGAAGTTATCATCAATTAATGGATGCATTGAATATAAAATGGATCAAAATACCATCAGGTGAAAAATCGAAAGATGGATATACCTTAGAAATGGTTAATCGTCTTCATGACAGAATCAAAGCATTTTTCAGAGGCAAAAAAGAAAATGTAATGACACATTATCTACAAGGTTATCTAGCATTATTTCAATATAGTGAGTTACATACAATGATGATTGGAAGCAAGATGTTTCAAGATGAATTCATGAAAATCAACAATATATTAAGTGGCATTCGAAATAAAGATATATGCCCAGAAGTCAATTTATATAAGACGTTGTATGAGTCAGTTGATTTTAGCTTTTATATCCTAATTTATTAAATGTGTCTTTTGTCATAAAAATCCGATAAACTTGTATGTTCCTCTTTATATTTCCGATAACACGTCAACAAGCTATCATTTAATTGAAGAATCTCTTTTGTACCATTATAGTACCCTTGCAAATCATCCACATATATATATTCATCATCGTCCAAGACCGTTTTTTGATTCGCATAAACCTGCTGTAAAAGATCTTTAGGCAAACTATCCAAATGAATCACTAATTCGTCATTGACCTTATCAAATAAAGAATTGATACAACAAGACTGCACACTACTCTTTAATTGACCAATATTACCTGGCATCTTACTTTGTAACAGCGCATTATACACTTTGCTACTCATCTTGATCTGAGAATCTAAACGTTTTTCTTCCTGACTAAAAATGTTATATAACAACTCAATACGCTCTTGCGTACCTCTTTGTTCAAGACTAGGAATGGTGATTGTCATTGGAATACGTCGCATTAATGTTTTTAACAAAACTTTATCCGGATTTTCTGTAGTCGCAAATACAATACGAACATTAGACTTATACCACTTTTCATTATCACCCACACGGTGATAAATACCTTGATCCATAAACAAGAACAACTTTTCCTGACATTCAGCCTTTAATTCATGCACCTCATCCAAGAATAAAAAACACCATTATCTGCTAACGCAATCAAACCTTCATTGTCTTTTTCAGCCCCTGTAAAAGCACCTTTAACATGACCAAATAAGTTGGCCGTTAATAATTCCGGATTATTCGCATATTCACTACAGTTTACCTGTACAAATTGCCCATTTTTTGAAATGACACCCTGATTTCTTGCCCACTCATATGTCAGTTTCGCAATTAAAGACTTACCCGTTCCCGTAGGCCCATAAAGCAAAGATAGGCAATCCATTAGGAGGATATGAAATGGTAGCTTTACATTGTTTAACCGTTTGAGCCAAAGAATGATTCATGCCCACTAGTTTTTCAAAATCCTTCTTTTCCTGATTTGACAATAAATCATCTATACTCGCATATAAACTATTTTTAAAAAGGAATTCCCTTTTCTTTTAAATATTCAACCGAAATGAAACAAAACGGTTTTGATTCAATGCGAATCAATTTATTTTCTTTTACTAATTTATTTAATACAACAGACACCTGCGAACGACTTATCTTTAGATTTTCACTAATCAAGGCAACACTAGTCTTATCAAAATCTTCCTTGTCGCAGCATGCTAAAATATATGCTAATATTTTTTCTATCATGTTACCCTCCACTTTTTTGAATTATTATACCATAATATGTTATAACATATATACATATGAAACAAGATTTGATTTATACACACACCTACAAACAGACATTGCATATGACAACAGGTTTAAAGTCCCATCTTGAAATATTAAGTAAAGATCGACAGACTTTATCCGATCTTTTATATAATGTCAGTCAAAACAATCCCTTTTTAGAATACACTCCCAGTCAAGATATCCAACAATATCTTGAAGCCGGCATATCCAATAAACCGAGTCTAAAGGATGAACTTTATTTGCAGCTGCATACAAGCACCAAAAAATACAATGAACCCATTGCCAATTATATTATTGAATCCTTAGATAGTCATGGTTTCTTTGATCAAGATATCCAAACTGTCCTATCGGACTTAAAATGCACTAAAGCCCAATTTGAAGAAACACTCTCTTTCATTCAAACCTTTGAACCCATTGGTGTGGCCGCTAAAAACAGTATTGATTCTTTAATGGTTCAATTAAAACAAAAAGGTTATACAGTCGCATACATGATTCTAAAGGATTATTCAAAAGAACTTGAAGAAAAAGATTTCTATACAATTTCTGAATCTTTAGACATACCTTATGAATCTGTATTTGATGAATTAGCACACATGCAAGAGTGCAATCCATTTCCATGCAGTGAATATGATACGGAAAGTACGACAAATCTAGCTTTACCTGAATTCACAATTGAAATTGATGAAGATCAAATAAAAATCATCCCCAAAGAAATGGGAAATCTAACAATTCATTCTGAAGAAGTTAAATTGTCAAAAGAAGCTAAAAAATATTTAAATGAAGCTAAGTTCTATATAGATAGTATCAACCGGCGAAATAAAACTATTCTTTTACTCGCAAATATCTTAATTACCCATCAAAAGAATTATTTTCTATTTCAAGATGATTTAAAAGAATGCACACTTAAAGAAATTGCTGAGGAATCGGGCTACTCAATTTCAACAGTCTCTCGAACTTTAAGTGATAAATATTATGAATTTAATGATCATATGTATCCTGTAAAAGATTTATTTATTTCAAAGACACACAAAGGAAGTAGTAAAGACTCTATTCAAAAGGCCATTCAATTATTGATTGAAGTGGAAGATTCAGAAAATCCTCTACAAGATGAAGAAATTGTAGAAGAACTTAAAAATATGGAACTCTACGCATCCAGAAGAACCATATCAAAATATCGAAATGAATTAAATATTCCCAATTCAAAACAAAGAAAAAAGGCGAAACTCTACTAAATCTCGCCCCTTACCTTGTTTTTCTACAAACTTTTTAAATAGTCTTCAACATTTGAATACTGAATAATATCCATTTCTGTATTTTCTCCATGATAAATCAATAACATGAAAAATAAGCAACGTTACATTGCTTATACAATTTTTATATGACACTATTTTATTGTCCTTTTTTCATTTTCATAACAAGAATTTTCTAATCAATACTATTACTATACACATCTTGACTTACCACCTTTTATACCCTTTATACCCACTACCCGTTTTATAGGGGGTATAAAAAAGAGACGATTAATAAATATCGCCTCTTACTAGTTTTTTTGAATATATATGATAATACCCCATCAATAGTGCCGCATTTACGATCCATGTCAATGGCCAACCCAAGAATACAGTAATTAATTCCGAACTAAATTGTGTTTGCCACAAATAAATAGACTTGTCTTAAAAATAACGAAACATAAAATCATTGAATACATTGGTATTTTCGATAAACCAACACCCCTTAAAAGCACCTGCAGTAATATGGGATAAAGGAAGGAAAATATAGCCTGGCGCAAAGACAGAAATCATAGTCACACCAGCTACAATCACATCTTTATCTTGTGAGAATAATCCGACTAAGAACTCTCCATTTGTATAAATCAAGAAGGCTCCTAATGCGATGATTATTTCACACATCAATAATGTTGTATACAAGCCTTTTCTTACACGCTTATAGTTTTGAGCACCATAATTCTGTCCTACAAACGTTGTGATAGCCATCGAGAAACTTTGAATTGGAAGCTGCAAGAAACCATCTAGCTTTGTCGTTGTACTATACCCCTGCAACAGCAGCCGATCCAAATTTAGAAATATACGATTGAACAATCACATTGGAAAAAAAACTATACTATTTTGTAGAGCTGCCGGTATTCCAATCGAAATAATCCTTGATAGAATGGGCTTTGAAAAACGAATCTTAGAAATATATACCTTATACTCTTTATCTGTATGCATCAATTCATGCATAACTAGAATGGCAGAAAAACAAGCTGTGCAAGTGTTGTCGCAATACCAACACCGGCAACACCTAAATGAAAGTAGATCACAAACACAAAGTCTAATACAATATTGACTAAACTCGATACGACTAAGTAAATCAACGGATTTTTACTATCGCCCAAAGCTCTTAAAATTCCGGCGCCCATATTATAAATTAACGAGAAGGATACGCCCGCAAAATAGATTTGAAGATAAATTACAGCCAAAGGTAAAACTTCTTTAGGAGAACCAATCATAACTAAGATGGGTTTAGATAGAGCAATACCCAATATTGTGAATAAGACACATAAAACTAAAGTTAAAGCTAAAGATGTATGAATCGAATCCTGCATCTTTTTTGTTTCTTTTGCCCCAAAATATTGTGCAATCACAACACCAGCACCCGTTGATAATCCCATAAAGAATCCAACTAACATATTAATGATGGAAGTCGATTGTCCTACGGCGGGCCAGGGCATGCGAACTGACAAAGTTTCCTACCACATACGAATCTACCGTATTGTATAATTGTTGAAATAAATTTCCAACCAATAATGGTAAAGAAAATATCAATATTGATTTCCATATGCTTCCCTTTAATAAATCTGTGCTTTCCAACGCCTTCACCCTTCCCAAAAGAAAATGCAGAATTCCATATTGGTCTTCTACATAATGTAAAATAATTTTAACTCTTTTCTGAAAAAAATTGAAAGCTTATCCTAAAAATTACATCCAATACCATCATCACACAAAATCCGAACAAGAAAGAAATTGTTGGAAGATTCGAATGTTTTCCTTGAGCCATTTCAGGAACCAGTTCTTCAATCACCACAAACAACATGGCTCCTGCCGCAAAACTTAAACAAAACGGTAAACATTGTAAGATCCAATTTGAAAACAAAATTGTGAAAAAGCCAAATATAGGTTCGACAATACCCGATAAGGAACCTATCAAAAATGCCTTATGTTTTGAATAGCCATTGCTCTTTAAGGGTAAAAAGAAAGAATGGCTCCTTCGGGAAAAGTTTTGTATCGCAATCCCAATGGATAAAGCTAAAGCCGCATATATACTTCCTGTTTGAATCGCTTGTGCTAGTACTATACCAACAGCCATTCCTTCTGGAATATTATGCAAAGTTACTGCAAATACTAGCTTTGTCGTTTTCTTAAAATGCGATTCTTTTCCCTCTTCATCATTTGTTCCAGGATGCATATGAGGAACAATACAATCTAAGAAAAGAAGTAATAAAGCTCCTAAGAATATACCAAGTACAATAATCAAAATATTCTTTTTCTTGTTCCATCGCTGGAATCAATAAAGACCAAATACTTGCAGCCACCATGACACCAGAGGCAATACCTGAAAAGCATCTAGATAAAAGTTCATTCTTTTTATTTTTGATAAAGTACACAATGGCTGAGCCTAAAGTAGTACCAAAAAAAGGAATTAGTAATCCTAACCACATAATCATCACCATAGTCAGTTTAAACTAATTCCTTTATATACGTCAATTCAAACGCAAATTATATGCAAATCCATGATGTTCAATATAATCCTCTAAGATCCATCCTTTATCATGAATTTCTTTAGCGGCTTCTTTTCCTACATATCTAAAGTGCCATGGCTCATTTGTAGCGCCTGTTCTATCACCTGCATTTTCTGGGAAACGCAAAATAAATCCATATTTATAGGCATTTTCTTCGACCCAATTATAGTCTGGTGTTTCACCAAATGTCCCATACGTTCCATCCATTACACTTTGACTCGTTAGATCCACACTCAATCCGCATTGGTGTTCACTTGATCCTGGAACAGAAACTAAACTTGCCGCATAAGCCGCATCATACATCGCAAAATATTCATTATAAACAGCTAATTGCGTTTTATAAGAACGATACGAACTCTTAATCGCAATACTATACCCTTGTTTCAAGCCATCCTTATACATATTTTCAAGTGCAGTTGCCGCGCAATCTCTTAATTGCCCCACTTCACTTTCATAAGGAATATTTACATCTCTTAAATCACTTGGTACATAGTCGCTTGGAACACTAAAACCATTCTTAATTAAAACCAACATATTTGCAGGATCCTCAATTGTATATGTACGATCATCACGCTTACTTGAATCAATACCTGGATAAGAAACGGCTAACACCGCCTTTAATGGTTTTAATCCAGAATCTACATATTCCTTGATATCTTTGATTTGCACTCCTTTAATTGCCAAATATTTCTTTGCCTTTTATAAGGTATACTAGCCGAGATCAATGTATCCAAATTTGAAATGGTATATACATCCGAATTATTAAATAACACATCCGTTGTATAGCCCAAATAATTTAAATCTTCCATTCTTTCATAGTAAGAATCAATATAATAAACAACTTTCTTTACACTCTTTTTTGAAGCCCTGTAATACTTGTCATACAATAAATAATGCGAATCATTTTTAACCTTATCCCACTTTGAAATATCAATAATTTGATCATAGTCCAAGATATCTTTGATGTCATCTTTTTCTAATTTTAATACAACTTTCTTATCCTCTTTATGATATCCCTTAATACTCAATCGAATACTTGTAAAATTCGCAATCAATAATGCGATACAAATCACTGGAATCAACACGACAATTGCGATTCTTTTTCTATTCACTTTTCTTTTTACCTTTTTCATAAGCTCACCAAGAATCATTATATAGAATAAGAACTTGAAAAACAAATGGGTTTCATTTACAAAACGTTTTCATCTTATATGTAATATTTTTCACAACGTGATACAATAGATTCTAGAGGTGATTATATGTTATTCAAGAACGCAACCATTTATACAATGGAACAAGACCCTTTTGTAGGTGATTTTAGAATCGATAAGGGTGTATTTACACAAGTAGGAAAAAGATCTAACACCAGATGTTGGTGAAGATGTACAAGATTTAAATGGACTCTTTGTATTTCCTGGTTTAGTTGAAAGTCATTGCCATTTAGGTATGGAAGAAACAGCCATTCGCTTTGAAGGCGATGATGTCAATGAAATCACAGATCCAATCACACCAAATATGCGCGGTATTGATGGATGTAATCCAATGGATGAAACCATTGAATCCGCATTAAAAGGTGGTGTTACTACCGTTGCAGCAGGTCCTGGTAGTGCTAACGTACTTGGTGGAACTTTCTTTGCGTATAAGACAAAAGGAAATTGTATTGATGAAATGACAATTCAAAATCCAATTGCGATGAAGGCTGCATTCGGAGAAAATCCTAAGCGTTGTTATCAAGGTAAGAAAATTGATACACGTATGCAGATCAGTGCTCTTTTAAGAGAAACATTAGAAAAGACAAAGGAATACCTAGCTAAAAAGAAGCAGGTAAAAGATGTAGACTATGATCAAAAATTAGAAGCCATGATTCCTGTTGTCAAAAAAAAGAACTTCCATTAAAGTGTCATGCCCATAGAGCCGATGATATTTTGACTGTCATTCGTATTGCGAAAGAGTATGATATTGAAGTCACTCTAGATCATGCGACGGATGCAAGATGTATTGTTGAACAGATCAAAAGAAAGTGGTTTTCCATGTATTTGTGGACCAAGTTTTGGTCATAAGACAAAATTTGAATTGAAATCAAAATCCTTCGAAACACCAGGCGTACTAAATAAAGCTGGAATTCTAGTTTCCATCACAACCGATTCTCCAGTTATTCCAGAACAATATTTATCTTTATGTGCCGCTCTTGCCGCCAAAGAAGGTATGGATGAATATGAAGCTATCAAAGCAATCACGATCAATCCAGCTAAGATTTTAAAATTAGATAATCGAATTGGTTCGATTAAAGTTGGTAAGGATGCCGACTTTATTATTTGTACTAAAAATATTCTTGATACACAAAATGAAATTCAATCCGTTTATATCGATGGAAAGAAGGCTGTGTAATGTTATTTAAAAATGCGACAATTTATACAATGGAACAAGACCCTTTTGTAGGGGATTTTAGAATCGATAAAGGTGTATTTACAGAAATCGGAAAAGATTTAAATCCAAAAGATGAAGAAGTACAAGATTTAAATGGACTCTACGTATTTCCTGGACTCATTGATGCTCATAGCCATCTAGGTATGGTATGTTCTTCCATTGGTTTTGAAGGGGAAGATGGAAATGAAGTAACAGATCCAATCACACCAAACGTTCGCGGTATTGATGGCTGCAATCCAATGGATGAAACGATTGAGTTGGCCTTAAAAAGTGGAGTGACTACAGTTGCGGCTGGTCCCGGAAGTGCTAATGTCATCGGTGGAACTTTCTTTGCGTATAAAACTGCAGGTCATTGTATTGATGAAATGACAATTCAAAATCCTTTGGCAATGAAGGCTGCATTTGGAGAAAATCCTAAGCGTTGTTATAAGGGAAAGAAAATTGATACACGTATGCAAATCAGTGCTCTTTTAAGAGAAACATTGGCTAAGACTAAAGAATACATTCAGAAAAAAGAATCTGGTAAAGATGTAGACTATGATCAAAAGCTAGAAGCCATGATTCCTGTTATTAAAAAACAAATGCCATTAAAGTGTCATTGTCATAGAGCCGATGATATTTTAACTGTGATTCGTATTGCGAAAGAATATGATATTGAAGTGACATTAGATCATGTAACAGATGGAAGAAGCATTATTCCACAAATTAAAGAGAGTGGTTTTCCATGTATTTTAGGACCTTGCTTAGGACATAAATCAAAGTATGAAGTTAAAAATATGTCTTTTGAAACAGCCAATGAATTCTATAAAGCTGGTATTCCATTCTGCATTATCACAGACTCCCCTGTCGTACCCGAACAATACTTATCCTTAAGTGCAGCACTAGCACATAAGGCAGGACTACCAGAATATGAAGCTATTAAAACCATCACAATCAATCCAGCTAAAATTTTAAAACTCGATGATCGTATTGGATCTATTAAAGTTGGTAAAGATGCAGACTTTGTCGTTTGCACAAAAAAAAATATATTAGATACACAAAATGAAATTAAGACAGTATATGTCAATGGAAAGAAGGAAGCATAATGTTATTTAAAAACGCAACAATTTATACAATGGAACAAGAACCTTTTGTAGGTGATTTTAAAATCGATAAAGGTGTATTTACCGAAGTAGGAAAAAATTTGACAGCAAGTGAAGGAGAAGATGTACAAGATTTAAATGGACTCTTTGTATTTCCTGGTTTAGTTGAAAGTCATTGCCATTTAGGTATGGAAGAAACAGCCATTCGCTTTGAAGGCGATGATGTCAATGAAATCACAGATCCAATCACACCAAATATGCGCGGTATTGATGGATGTAATCCAATGGATGAAACCATTGAAATCCGCATTAAAAGGTGGTGTTTACTACCGTTGCAAAAGCAGGTCCTGGTAGTGCTAACGTACTTGGTGGAACTTTCTTTGCGTATAAGACAAAAGGAAATTGTATTGATGAAATGACAATTCAAAATCCAATTGCGATGAAGGCTGCATTCGGAGAAAATCCTAAGCGTTGTTATCAAGGTAAGAAAATTGATACACGTATGCAGATCAGTGCTCTTTTTAAGAGAAACATTAGAAAAAGACAAAGGAATACCTAGCTAAAAAGCAGGTAAAGATGTAGCTTATGATCAAAAATTAGAAGCCATGATTCCTGTTGTCAAAAGAGAACTTCCATTAAAGTGTCATGCTCATAGAGCCGATGATATCTTAACGGCCATTCGTATCGCAAAAGAAGAAAATATCAAGATTACATTAGATCATGTTACCGATGCAAGATGTATTCTTCCTCAAATCAAAGAAAGTGGTTTTCCATGTATTTGTGGACCTGCCTTAACGCAC
>VOFK01000655.1_pt1 | contig 37457 bp, 56 predicted proteins | sample 5384121 | NCBI WGS metagenome assembly VOFK01 (sample SAMN12384730, study PRJNA508395) | human gut metagenome | isolation source: healthy gut J | host: Homo sapiens | reverse complement strand
AGGAACTTGTCAATCCGGGTAAAAATCATTCGTCCCGCATATAAAAGTATCGCACCTCACAAAGAATATGTTCCTCTTGACAGCAGAGATTAAAATAAAACAATCCCAATGCATTGCATTGGGATTGTTTATTAGTTGCATAAAAGTCAATATCCAATGTATTAAAAAAACCAAACATTATAATTGATAATATTGTATAATCAATTTTTTTTTGGATTTAAATATTCTGCCGTCAAACAGAATATATGCAAAAAAATAATCGGCAAGCTTATAAACATATAATTATATTCAAATGCCGCTTTAAAGTCACCATGCACCAAAGCCACACAAGCACGGGTTATTCCACACCCCCGGACAAGGATAATGAAAAAGGAATCGCCAAACACAGCCCACACCCGAGATATAGAGAAATGCCAGCAAGGTAAGTACTACCGCCATATATAACATCTTTAAAAAAGCGGTTTTTCCACGAGCTTTTCTTTGTGTAAAAAAAAGAGTCCCATTTTAATTTGAAACTCTGTTTGTTCATCGACTTATTCATCATTCCTTAAGAGGAACTCCGTTAGCATCTTTATTAATTTTACCCGTCAAAATCATAATTCCTTCAATAAGTCCCCAAATAGCTCCTGCACCGAAACAGATTGATAATGCAATTTGAGCAATAGCCTTACCTGTATATCCAAGATAAAAATTATGAATACCCAATCCACCAAGGAAAATTCCTAAAAGACCCGCTGTCATTTTTTTGACTTTTGAGTTTCCGGATTAATATTTGGAGTATTATCTATAGCAAATCCGCAGTTTGTACAGACATTTGCACCCGGTACAACTTCTTTTCCGCAGTTCGCGCAATATTTTACACCAGTCCCCTTTGCAAATCCACATTTAACACAAATAGCAGCATTTGAATCTATTTGTTCCCCACTAATTTCTACAATACATATAAAACCCTCCTCTAAAATATTCAAACATAATGATGATATTGTATCTATTTTTTATTATTATACATTATATAATAAATTTTGTCAATATTTTGCATAAATATCCATATTTTCAACAACAATAGTAACATTTTTTTATACATTATAAACAATTATAGGAGTGGAATTGAATTGATCTTAAAGATTATTGTATTGTAAAAATTCATTCAATTTTATGTTTAAATTCCGTTATTTTGACATTAAACAAACCGTTTCGACATGCGTATAAATTCAAATTATATCCCCACAAAACTATGGATATCTGGGCAATATTTTTACAGTACTAATACCGTTCGTGCAGCCTTTTCCCACAAAATCATGGATGGTACTAATTTTTTGCGCCATACTAATTGTGCAACAGCCTATGGCACAATTACTTTTTTTTCATTACTTCAGTATCATTATCTTCTTCCATCTTTTCCGCTTCTAACGATTGATACTCCTGTTTTCAATCCTCGTAATAATTCTTCCTCACTCGACAAGTACAGCTTATAATTTGACACAAAAATCTGCGTCTTATCAAGAGGCTAGTGCTACCGCTTATTGAGAATAATTTCTCGCTTATTAACAAATAACCGAGCATTTATATTCCAACTGTCTTGATAACCTCCAACAATAATTAATATAGGTTCTGGACATTTTAGTTTTTTTTGGTCTTGAGATAAAAACTATCATTTGATTTTTATCAATATTACTTGGTGCCGACGATGCATTTGGATGATAGTGCCACTCTCCTAAATAATACTGGCCTTGGTCCCATGCCAAGTCTAAAATTCTTTTTCAATCCATCTATACCCCTATAAAAAGTACACTTTGAATGTCTAGAATTTTTGGGTGGTGGTGTTATTTGCAAAATGTTGGCTATTGCTTGGTTGGAAGAATAATTTCCAATTAAAATGCCCCCCTGTTTCATAAGGATTAGAAATAGCACAATAATAAAGCATTTGTTCATAAGCCTTTGTGTCGAACTTTACACTATATGATTGATTCTTATCTTGAAAAAGCAAATTATCCATTCTCTCTTTTCTCCACCATCTCATAGCTTTCAAATATCCCATCGCTCTCTTTTTTGCTCGTAAATGAGTGAAAGCGTCTTTTGAGATTTTGATATAATGTAATTTTCAATTACCTTCACGGAAGTTGCAGCAGCAATCCAAATATCATCACTTCTTCCAGGAAAAGTCGGATGCCAGCAACCAATTCCATTCCTTGGCAAGTCGTAATCATCATATAAGACTTTTTCTGCCTGTAGGTACGGGGAAATCAAATTATAAAAAGCATTAAAATTAAAAGTGTTACCATTCATCAGTGTAACATATAATCGTTTTGCACCCAATCCAACAGAGACTGAAGCTATAATATGGGTTCTCTTAAAAATTAGTTCTTTGAAGAATATCAAGTACATTATTTTCCCCAGTACAATCAACAATAACATCATATCTATCCAAATCAATATTTGTTTTAAAAGAGTCATCATTTGAAAGAGTATCATTTATAACTTTAACATTTGCGTGTGGATTTAGGGAGTTAAGATAATTACATACCGATAATTCTTTAAATTCACCAATATTATTTAGATTTAAGATATGGCGGGATAAGTTCCCCCCGACTTCAAATATATCTGAATCTGCAATAGTAATATTATACACTCCCTGCTCTTACAAATATTTCTGCGATTGATGCTCCAATGCAACCTGCTCCAATGAGCAATATTCTTTTCTTAGTAACAGGTCGCTCATTTTACCTCGTTGAGATATTTCGTGTTGGTTCCAATTTTCTGAAACAATCCAATCAATTTTGCATTTTTAGTGAATACCTCACATCTATCACGCATCCACCATCCCTGTTGATTATTTCTGAATCCTTTTTGCTGTCCTTTTTTGCCATATGATACAGTCGGTAAATACAGAGCTTTCCAAGAAATTATCTCAGGGGTCTCCACCAAAAATTCGGGGAACAGGGAAACCAATTAAAAGCAAATGCCGTTTTCCGTCCCGAATTTTTGAGACAATATTTTGAAGGATACACTTTATATTAATATGTTGTTTTTCACAGGCAACTAACAATTCGCCAAATGTTTCTGGTGCTTGCCACTCATTAACAACTGGGATCTGATTCATAAGTATCCACGGGGCAATGATTGGAGGTGATATAGTTGTTTTTGAAAGATATTTTCCCCATTCTGTATAATGCTGGATGTTGTTACTTAGCGATTTAAACACCTTAACATAGTATACAAATGGTTTACTTTTTATACACATCTAATTCTGCTATTCCATACCGACATTCGACACTCTCCCATTGCATGAAGGTAACAACATCTTCCGAGAAAGCAAACTGCATTTCTAAAATATTGCTCATAGAAAATTCGGGCAGTTCAAATGGCTCGCTTTCTGTAACTAATTTTCCTTTTTGCCGCTAGCTCTAGCCAACAAATTGCTCGTTTTGCATGATACAACAAGCGTTCATCTACACTATATGGTTCCGATTGATAATTAGGTATTGTATTCACCTCAAGGCATAATGCTCCTTTTCTCCACAATCCGTTTCTTTCAATTTTGGAGTTGTTAGCTTGATGATACAATGTAACCATTATACTGTTTTCGACGTCTGGATATACTTTAATTTTTCCCTTTGGGTATTCGGATCCAACAACGAAAAACCATTGAGATTTCTGAGGGAAATATGGTGTTTCACATTCAATCACAATACTTAAGTGTAAATACCAAACATTTAATTCATTATCAAATTGCCACTCATCCATTATCTCAACGTGAGATAATGAATCTAAAGCCCTTCGAGCCTGATTTAATTTATCAAGGATTTGTTTTGACTCCATCTATGCAAATCTTCCTTCTGGAATGGCTGCCGATTTTTCAGTACGGGTTGTAAATCCCGTTGAAGAATTAGATTTTGATGGCTTTGGAGCTGGTGGCAATTCATTACCAAAAATAGCTTTCTCCATTTGCAAACACTATCATATAATTCATCACAATCAAAGAGCTTCTCGAGCGGTTTTAGCAGTTTCACAGACTGCATCATAAAAATCAGAGTATTCGTCATCTGTAATCCTGGCAAAAACATCATGCTCAGGAACACCTCTATCAGCTAAAAAAGGTTTATTAGTGTATTGGGAAACGATATTTTCAAGAGTTAATACAACACCTTCGGCAACACTTTTAATATCATCTGGACAGCAATCGCCAATGAAATGTTCGAGCGGATAACTCTTTGGATGTTTCATATCTGGATATTGTGTCTTGCGCCACCACTTAAGTGCTTTAACAACATTAACATAGTGCGTATTGCAATTCTTGTTTTTTTCGACTGTCCATCGTATTTGCTCAAGCGGATGTGTTTTATCCCATTTTTCCGCTTCACGGTCAGGAATTAGCAACGGTTCGGATTTCCATTGAGGTTCGTTATCTGATTTATAAAATATGTTATATGCACTTTTAAGTAAGTCATTATTGAACGATTTTGTAAGTAACTTTTGTTGGAAATCTTCAATTGTATATTCCGAAATAATCGCCTCATCTTGAAGTACTCCTGTTTCGCTTTCACTAGGTGCAGAAGTAGGAACAATATCTAAATCCACGTAACTTAAACTTATACCAATTGACCTGCCTTGAATTCTATATTTGTCTTTATAATGTTTTTCTAAAAATGGAACAAATAAATCCAAAGCCTCCTCTGGTGTAAACTCTTCAGAGTCTAATTTCGTTACAACAATTACATCGACATCTGATTTATTGCCGTTTTTGGGTTTTACTGCTGTGGAGCGGCGGTAACTCCCCTGTAAGAAAGTACTAATAATAATCTTTGATAATGTTTCATCTTCCTCTAATCTCCTTCTTAATGTCGTATGCCCTGTTTTCAAATCCTTCACTTGATTGTCAGATAAACGAATATTAGATAGAAAATCTTTAAAATATGACGGTACAGTAGAGACATAAATAATCCTCCCTTAATTAGTAAAACTTATTGATTGTGAATACGTACAAGAATTCCTTTGCTCAAAATCATATTCATATAGAATACATTTGCCAAATCCAACTGAATTTTGACCTAAGAAAAACATAAATGCGTTTGGCGCGGCAGCAAAAAAAATATGTAGTGTTGCACGCCGTTCCACAGTGCTTCTTCTGCCAATAGCGTTATAAACTGAATTAGCTAAAAGCAGTTGCATGTGTTCCATCTTCTATCGAAAAATTTGTAGCACCAACATCGCTTGGCGTACAATTAATGATAAATCCAATTGATAGATTGTTTTCTTTTTATGAATTTTACCACGTCATTGTAAATGTTACGAGTGACATTTAATACTAATGCAGAATCATATTGATTCTCATTAAACTTTTCGTGGGAAATATCCCAATTAGTATAGTTCCTTTTAGATGACAGTTTCACATCCCATAATACAGTGCCATTGGTCGACGATTTTTGTATCGGAAATACATTGATGCCAGATTTGCTATCAAGAATTCTTCCTGCTGCAAAGGCTATAGACGCATGTGTATCTAAAAATATTTGATATGCATACTTGTTGCTTGTATTTGTGAGCAAAAAATTCCTCCAAATTTCTATAAATATCTTTTGTTCCAATCGTATTCACCCTTTATATTGCGACCATCAAACTTATTAATGAATGATAAACAACTCTCTGTGTCTTTTTTCCAAGTTTTTTCTGCTCCACGGGTAAAAGCTTTTCACACCAATAGATATTCTTTTAGGGGAATACTTATCGGCAACAAGAAAAAAAATGCGTTTTTTCCATTTCTCCATCAAAGTCTTTTCTATCAATACCTTTACCATGTGTTGAAGAAATCATCTGATCATTTACAGTCGCTGAAGCAATAAACCTAATTTGGTCAAACGTCATCATTTGATTGCTATCTGAAATATACTGATGCAACGAATCTCTTACAATTTTTTTCTAAAACTTCTATTTCAAACGGCAAAATAAAAAAACCGTATTCTCTTATTATCAAGCAAATCTGTATCAAACCCATTTAGCGACGATTTTGCTTCTTTATCAAGCACTTTCCCATAATACTTTTCGATTGACTTTATAAATGTATTGGCGGACTTATCACATTGCCCGATTAAAAATAACTCATATTCAGGACTTTCTATATCCTTTATAAGGTCATCTAGCCATATTTTGATGTCTGATTTGGTAAAAGTATTTATCGTTGATTTTACTTGTATGCATTTAACAATTTGATTTTGCTGCTCTAATGCTATATCAACCTTATCATTTGATGTTGGAAATTCGACATATATCTTATCCCAGTTACCTTTATCAGTTAAGGCCTCTAATACTGAAGCAAACCCCTGGTATAAAAATCCCCGTGATGCTTCTTTTCCACCCATAATCCTCACCCTTTCCATCATTTATTTGCTTTACTAATCCATGTGATATTCTATAAACAGGCTACCTATTAAATAACCCCAAAATATTTCAAAGCATCTTTGATTGCTTCTACCTTTTCCGCTGTCGGATGCTTCCTCGGCTGTTTCAATTCTTCTACCGCATTAGGAGCATCGTACATTGGCAAGCCCAAACTTCTCTTCACCTCTGCTATATACGCAGTATGTACTTTGAAGCCATATTTAGCTTCTATATATTCCTTTATCATCTTGTATATAACTCGCTCTTTCGGCTTGTATGCCTCAACTCTTTTAGCGACATTATCCAACGGTACTTTTCCCTCACCCTCGCCAAACTCAACTTTTATGTTGATATGTCCGTCTGGCTTTTTTGTGGGAAAGCAGTACTACCGTTTCCACATGACTTGTATGTGGGAACAGGTCGAAGGCGGTGGTGGCGGTTATGATATAGCCGTTATCGTTAAGAAAACGTGCATCTCTGGCGAGGGTGGCGGGGTTACAGGAAACGTACACTACACGTTTGGGTTGTGCTTTTAATTATTGCTGTGAGTGTTGATTTCATCACTGCCCTTACGCGGCGGATCGAGAATAACCACGTCCGGCCGTTCGCCTTTTTCTATCAATTTCGAACGATATTTTCTGCGCTGTCTGCGTAAAAAATTGCGTTCTCAATACCGTTTTTCACTGCATTTTCTTTTTGCGTCCTCGATTGCACGTTCAACAATTTCTACACCTACAACGCTTTTTGCGTTTTTAGCGACACACAGCGAAATTGTACCGATACCGCAATAAATATCCATCACGCTTGTATTTTCATCAATATCCGCATACTCCAAAGCTTTACTATACAGTTTTTTCGGTCTGTACCGGATTGACTTGAAAAAAGCTTTGAGGGGAAATATCAAATTTTACTCCACAAAGTGTATCTGAAATCCTATCCTTACCCCAAAGAATTACATTTTCCTCCGTAAGCACAAGATTATTTCTCTTAGTATTAATATTCAGCACTATGCTTATAATTCTATCCGAAACCTTTTCTCAATTTTGAAATCAATTTTTCACGTTTCGGCAAACTTTTTGCATTAACGGAAACGACAACCATAATCTCATTTGCAGAAAATGATTTTACGTGTAAACACTCGTCTGACAATGCCTTTATGCGACTTTTCATCATATGCACTGACATTATTTTCATTCATATAATCAATTACCGCGTCATTTATTTCCCTATTAATTTCATCACCAAGGCTGCAATCGTCAAGCGGAATAATATCATGACTTCGCATTGCGTAGAAACCGCAAATATTTTTTTACCATGCACGTTTCCGACAGGAAAAACCATTTTATTTCTATACCGTTCCGGCACATCCATACCGACAATTCCGTCAACCTTAAAATTCTCAAACTTGCCTATTCTCTGCATCGCATTCTCAACAATATCACGTTTTATATCAAGCTGTGCGTCATACTTTATATGACGAATTTGGCAACCGCCGCACCTTTTTATAATGTTGGCACATAGGCTCACAACGTTTATCCGATGGTTCTATAATTTCCAACGCCTTACCGTATGCAAAATTTTTTCTGCACTTTGACAACAAGCATTTTAATTTTATCGCCGTCCACCGTTTGCGGTACAAAAACCGCAAATCCGTCTATATGCGCAACTCCGTTACCGTCCGAAGAAACAGAATCTATACAAGCAACGTACTCTTTATTTTTTTCAACAGGAATCATAATTTACCTCTTATTTGTTTTGTATAATAGTTTTATTATATCATTCATTAATGGTATATGCAAGATTTTAGCAAAAAAAGAAGCGGTATAAACCGCTTCTTTTAAAATTCTTATTTAAGAATTAGTCGTTATTAACGATTAGGTAGATTTCTTGAGCTTCGTCCTTATCTGTAGTTCTAACTACTGCGAATACTACATCGTCGATAACATCTTCGTGTTCAAGGTTAAGAATATCTTGACCACCTACTGTTGTCTTAGCAGCCTTAACGTCAGGTGTTGATGCAATACCTTCGTCAAGAAGAACTCTTGAGTTATCTGATCTTGCTGCGAAGTCATATGTGTAGATCTTAGCGTTGCTGTAGTTTACTTCAAGACCTTCGTCATAGTTTACTACATACTTACCCTCAGCATTTGTTGTAACTGTACCGATTGTGATGTTGCTACCGCTCTTATCAACAACAGGACCGAATACAACGTTTACATCGTTGTCATCATCTGATAGAAGATCAGCGAACTTTGTATCTGCAAGAACTGATGATTGCTTCTTGAATGCGTTAGTTCTAAAGTCTTCAAATGATGAACCGTTTAGAACATTCTGAGCAGCGAATACTGAGTAGATTCTTGAGATGTAGCCTTCTGAGTTAGTAGCGTAAACAAGTACGTCACCTTCGTCAAATGCGTCTTCTGCAACTGTTTTACCAGCGTTACCTGTGATTACAACGTCATCATCAAGAACGAATTGCTTTTTCTTCACCGTTTACAACCAAGTTGTAAGCTGTCTTATCGCCGTCTTTGTCGATTACTTCACTACCGTTGAAGATAGCAAGCTGTGTTTCTGAATTGAATACGCTTGATGTACCTTCTGTAATGATTACGAATCTGTATGTGTTGTCTGACTTAGACTTATCATAACCGTAAGCCACATAGTTGCTACCGTCATTTAGAGATGAAACAACTGAATATGAATCCTTTGTATCAACTTCTGATAGGTCAAGGATTACTGTTGAGTCAGCCATCTTAACTGAACCAATCTTGTTACCTGATTCTTTGTATTCAGCATCAGCAGCTGTTGGAGCGATTACGCCACCATTCTTCATTGTGATCTTGTTTGAAGATGAGCTTACTGAATATTCTACAACCTGTTCCGGATAAGCAACTGACTTAGGTTGTGATGTGCTATATTTAGGTTCATCAAAAGCTACTACCTTTGATTGCCAATCTTTTGTTGTTGTATCTATCTTATTTTCCTTTTTAGCATCTGAATAGAATGTAGCATACTTCAAGTATGTTGCATATTCATTAACCTTATCGCTATCTACTTTGTACTCTTCTTCAGTACCTTTCTTAGTAATGATTTGAGCCATGTAGTCGCCGCCGGCCTTCTTGTAGATGTTCTTCAATACGCCGTAGTTCTTTGATACTGAGTTTTCGTCAGCCTTAGCGATTCTGCCGAAGTGATCAAGGTATAGGCTATATTCTGTTGATGTTTCAACATCGATATCCATACCTTCAGCAGCCTTATACTTTGTACCGCCGATTGTGTATTCACCCTTTTGAATCGTTAATGCTTGTGCACTTAACGCCGTCAACAACGTTTCTTGTAACGATTACATCATAGAAGCTTGAATCCTTGAATGAACCTGTTGTATCGTATGAAATGTTAAGTACGTCGTTTTTTGTTGAAAGATCTTTAGCTTCGATATCTTTACCGTCAAGTTTGAATGAATATGTGTAGTTATCATCATCCTTGTTTACTGTCATCTTAGCTTGGATACCTGATGAATATGTATCGAAGTTTACTGATGTTTCGTTTGTCTTGTCGATAACTTCATCAACAATAGCTGTTACATATGAAGATACCATGATTGTGTTATACTTAGCTGAAGTGCTTGTTGAACCAGTTTCTGTTTCCTTTTGAAGTGTTACAGATGCTGTTTCGTTCTTATCAAGATAATCTCTTAGCTCTGCAATAGATTTTGATGATTCAACGCCGTTGATATAGATTGTAACGCCGTTTGTTGTATCAAGTTGATACTTTGTTGAACCCTTTGTTGTACCTGCCGGGAAGAAGTAAAAGAGCTTCATCTGTTGACTTGTTTTCATCAAAGTCTTCTGAAGCAACTGTTACGCTCTTGTTTGCAGCAGCAGCAGCGATTGAAAAATTGTGAATTCATCATCGTCATTCTTTTGGATAAGTGCCTGAGAATATGTTCTTAGGTAGTTATCAGCCTTTGAATCGCCGATGTACATATCTTCTGAAACAGGTGAATCTGCCTTAACTTCTTCATCGTCGAAGTTGTCAGCTTTTTTCAACTTTGGAATGTAACCTTGTCAGTATCAACTGAACCAGTCTTGCTTGTTTCTGTTACACGACCGTATACTTTGTATGCGTCATGCTTTTCTGTGAATAGAGTTTCGTATGCTCTGCCTTCTTTACCATCTCTTACTTCAAGATTAGGTGTCTTTGTACCGTTCCACTCTGTCTTCCAGCTTGCAATTACGCAAAGAGGAGCGTCCATAGCATTGTCGATCATTTGAGCAACCTGATCTCTTGTAAGTTCTGTGCTGTCTTTGATACCTGAGATACCCTTTGTGATATCAAGTGATGCAGCGTATGTCTTGTAGCCTGTTGGCCATCCGCCTTGAGCTTGTGCATATGTTTCGTAACCGATAGCACTTACAAGCATCTTTTGAGCCTGTACATATGTAACGTTAGCGTCAGGATCAAATTCTGTATCGCTCATACCTGCGATGAAACCGTCAGCAACACCTTGGTTGATGTAGCCTTTAGCCCAGTGATCTGCTGAAACATCAGCGAACTTTGTTGATTCTGTTGATGCCTCTGCTGATGAACGTTCTGCAAGAGCGTCAACGATCATCTTTGTGATTTCAGCTCTTGTTACAAGCTTATCCGGACCGAATGTGCCGTCATCGTAACCGCTGATTACGTCAAGAGCTGAAAGTTCTTGAACAGCCTGTGCGTAGCTTGCTGTAGATTCTACGTCAGGGAAATCAACTGCGAAAGCGGCAACTGAAGATGCTACCATAGTAAGAGCAGCAACTGATGAAATTACCTTTTTTTTTTGAGATTCTTATTCATAGTCTCAAATCCTCCCTTTTTGATTCTTTGTTTGTGAAGGGTTTCCTTAGATGTTTTGTATGCACCCTTCTTTGCATTACAAAACTACATTACATTGATTATACCACGCAAACTGTGTATAAGTCAATGACGTATTACAGTTGTAAAAAACTGTAATTCTTGTCACATCTCGGCTACAACCTGCTTTGCCGTTTTGTGACTCATATTACGGTAACAATTTTTTCAACTAACGCTTCTACCCTATTATTCGAAAACTGCTACTGAATATTTTACTCTTTCATAAAGCTGTTGTCAACTACTTTTTTCTGCCAACCCGATCTTTTTCACAAAATTTTATAATTAGCACAAAATCTATGTCCAATTCACGGACTTTTTGGTCAAATTGATTATGTCAACCAATGCTTTTATGTTTTTACAATAGATTAGACGTATGTTTTCCGAAAAAGTTCCGCTTTTTTTGGAAAAAAATTTTAAAAAAATTTATTGAAATCATTATTTTTTCTTAATATAATAGTGTAAACAAACTGAAAGGACTACACATATGGCTAAATATTATGCCGTCAGAAACGGCTATCATACAGGAATTTTTTAACACTTGGGACGAATGTAAAAAGGAGGTTTCCGGTTTTTCGGGTGCGGAATATAAAAGTTTCACAAAGCTTGAGGACGCAAAAAGCTTTTTTAGGCGAAAACGAACAAATCAGTTTATTCGATGAAGGACCGAAAAGAAAGAAAAAAGCACCGCCGTTGCATATGTTGACGGAAGCTACAACATCTCCACAAAAAAGAATATGCGTGCGGAGTTATTATTTTTTATGAGGGGAAAGAAACGACATTCAGCCGAAAATTTTCAAATCCCGAAAACGCCTCAATGAGAAATGTTGCGGGTGAAATTGAGGGTGCAAAACTCGCAATGCAGTTTTGCATTGACAATCATATAGAAGAAATAGACATTTATTACGATTACGAAGGTGTCGAAAAATGGTGTACGGGTGTTTGGAAAACCAACAAATCCGGCACAATTTCTTACAAGCAATTTTATGACGAAATAAAAAAAAAATCGGTAAAAGTTTCATTTAACAAGGTAAAGGTCACTCCGGCGACAAGTACAACGATGTCGCCGACAGACTCGCAAAAGACGCTTTGGGAATTAAATAGTTTTTTTTTGCTTTTATATTGACAAAATCTTGTTTCGGATATATAATGATAATAGAAAAAGAGGCAAGACTTTAAACGGTTATGCCATTAGTGTATTATTTATGAAAAATAACGCTGACTTATGGCTGAGTGGGCGTTATTTTTTTTATGGAAATTACTAAAAGTAACAGAACTATCATAAAACAAATTATGTATTCATTATCCATAGCTGTCACCTCCTTTCTCGGAGATGATGACATAACCGCCCAGCTTTTACACTGTTTCAAATCTTACCTTTATCGGATTGCTCCGACTTCGACATTATATACTATTTACTTATACATTTCAAGTAAAATCAACAAAAAATGTCGATAACGTCAAAACAGACAAGCCAATTAACCGACTTGTCTGTTTTTCTTTTAATACTTTTTCAAATCACAATACACTCTTATCCAACCGGTGTCAAGTTCTTTACTGCTCTTTTCCTGCCAAATATAGATTAAATCATTTTCAATCTTAACGCTGCCGTTATGGATTTGACTGTCATTATCGTTTATCACAACCGACGATGTATCAAATTGGATATATAATATGCCGGGTTTGTTTCATCGTCAACATCAAGTGCGAATTTGAACATATCATTATTTTTTATTGTCATTTACTATCGTCAAACCGTCAGGATAATAATAGTAATTGCCGTTATATCTGATTATTGACGCACCGAACGATTTTTTTTACCTTCCTCCTGTGCCGCCTCGGTTTACAAAGTCATTCCATTCCCATGATGCAAGTTCAAATCTTCCATTTGTGCCGCTGTCAACTATAAGCGGTGCAATGTCATCATCTCCGACAACATCAATTACAAACTGTGCATATGCGCTGTTATCCCAAAAGCGAACTTGAGTTTGACTTAACCGTAAGATGTGTCTGTCCCGATTTTTTCATATTAAGCTTATCCGCCGTTACGGTATACTTACTTCTCGGAAGTTCTTCCCTTGCACCGCCTGCATATACTGCCGTTACAGTCAAGTTCTTTATAACCTTATCAACTTCTCTGCCTATGAACACCATTTTAGTCGGATTATTTTTCGTCAAAGCATATCGTCCTCATAATACGTATCAGGTCCGCTTACCGTCAAATATGCGATTTTTTCGCCGATTTGCGGTTTTTCCGCCACTTCAACCGACACGTCTTTCATAAGCGCGAACTTAATCTCTTTATCCGATATATCCTTATGCTTTTTTACACATAAGCGCAAGTTTTTTTCTTCACCTGTTCTGATATAATAATTTGTCGACGGATATTTTTTACTTAATCCGGTCTTTTCATTAAGGCTTGAAATCAATTTTTGATAATTTCCGTTTTTGGATAAGGTCGTGCCAATATGTTTCGCCTGTTTTCATTTCGTCCGTAAGCTCGTCCGAAAGCATATTCAGCATTATGCTCATATGCACACTGCACTTTGCCTTATTACGATTTATAACGCACTGCACAAGTGACGGTACTATTACCACGCACGACAAAACAATTACAACCGCTCCGACACCGAATTCGACCGGTTTTATTTTCTTAAATTTTTGAGCCGATTGACGAAAATATATTTCCCAATATTTTTTCTTAATCTTTTGTGAATTTATTTTTTTCAAATTATTTTTTTTCAAAACTGCACCTCAAATTATAATTGTCTGTAAACCGCAAAATACATTGTTGTAAAGCACGCCAAACCGCCTATCAAATTTGAAATCGGCTCTGCCAAAAAATACTCCGTTTACTCCGAACCATATCGGAAGAAGAAGTATAAGCGGTATTACCACTATTCCCTTTCTCAATATAGAAAAAGAATATCGCAAACTTCGCTTATCCTATTCCGACAAACACCGTCTGTCCCGTAAACATAAACGCCATAAGGAAAAATCCGAAAAAATATATATGCAATGACGGTACACCGGCAGTTATAAGTGCCGCATCGGCAGTGAATATTCCTATAAGGAATTTCGGAATCAGCAAAATTATAAACCATGCCACTGTACTGTATATAATAAGCATTGCCGCCAAATACCGTATCGCCTCTTTAACCCGTCCGTTTTTCACCTGCACCGTAGTTAATGCCGATTATCGGCTGTGCACCGTTTCCCAAACCCGTTACAGGCATTTGCAAAACTTCTCTTATAGAATTGATTATAGTCATAACTCCGACATACACGTCCGAACCGTAATTCTGCAAACTTACGTTACACGCAATCTGTACCGCACTGTTTGTCACCGACATTGTAAATCCCGAAAGCCCTAAAACAAGTATCTTCTTTACACGTTTTGCCTGACAGCGCATTGCGGAAAGTTTTATTTTTATAATCGTATTTTTGCCGGTTAAAAATTTAAACGTCCAAACCGACGCGGCAAGCTGTGACAAGACTGTTGCAAGTGCCGCACCCTGTACGCCCATTATATATATAAATATCGGGTCTAAAATAATATTCAGCACCGCTCCGATTACGACGGTAAACATACCCGTTTTACCGAAGCCCTGTGCATTTATGAACGAATTAAGTCCCAAACTCATCATAACAAACACGTTACCCAAAAGGTAGGTAAATCGTTATATATGAATTTGCATATTCAATCGTATTTTCACTTGCACCCAAAAGATACAAAAGCGGTCTTTTTTACGATTAATCCGACAACCGTAAGACACAAACCGAATATTACAAGCAGTGTCACGCTGTTGCCGAGTATCGCCTCAGCCTCTTTTTCGTTGCCCTCACCGCGTTTTATCGAAAACAACGGTGCACCGCCCATACCGATAAGGTTTGCGAAAGCAATTACAATAGTTATAATCGGCAGACAAACTCCGACGCCTGTCAATGCAAGTGACGAATTTTCGCCCATTCTTCCTATATAAATTCGGTCTACTATACTGTAAAAGTACATTGATAAGCTGTGCAAGCGTCATCGGAATAGAAAGTCTTAATATATTTGATATTATACTTCCCTTTGAAAAATCGTTTACTACTTGTTTAGCCATTCTTCCGCCGCCTCAATTTGTGTTTGTATTTCTTTTTTTCAAGTATTCCGCCCGAATTTTCTTCGACCTTACAAATCACTTTACTTTGAGTCGTAAACATCACTCGGACAAAAAAACTTATCCTCGACTTTATCGTATATTCTTCCGGCACTGAGCGTACCGCCGGCAATACTCGCCGGACTGTTTGCAATATATCCGACCTTGCCGATAATCGGTAATTTTACGGTTATCGCCTCTGAATCATATTTGTTTGACGGCTCTTTTACGCAGATAAGCACGTTTCCCTATTGCAAAAAGGCTTTTTATGATAATAATTCGCAAAGCCCGTTACCGTTACATACAAATCTTCCATAAATCCGCCCCCAATCATCAATATATTATCCAAACCTGTAAACAGGTTCAAAAATCATATTTGTTATTATATCATTTTATATTTGTTTTGTCTACTTTTTACTACTCCTTTACCGTCAAATAAAGGAATAAAGCTTTCCGAAACAGTACCACCCTCCTGCACAAAAAAGCATTTTCGACACCGATTTCAACCGCAAAGTCAAGCACTTCGTCATATTCGCCTTTCCGTAACTTTTCTGTTTATTTCGGGATATTTTAAAACACTTTCAAGAGGTGTGTACTGATTCATTATGCTCATATAAATATCATCGCCGTATGTGTTATACAGATATTTAATCACTCTTTTTTTGAATTGTCGGTATATGACGGCAAAACAAGATGTCTTACGATTATTCCGCGTTTCATCATACCGTTTTCGTCAAATTCACAACCTCCGGCTTGTCTTACCATTTCATCTATCGCTCTTTTTGCGTGTATCGGATAATCCTCTGCTTTTGAATACTTTTTTGCAAGTACGCTGTCGGCATATTTAAAATCCGGTAAATAAATATCTATATAACCGTCAAGCATTTTCAGTTTATCAACGCTTTCATAGCCGCCGCAGTTATACACAATCGGAATATCAAGTCCTTTTACCGCATCGAGTGCCTTTATAATATGCGGTACATAATGAGTTGGTGTTACAAGATTTATATTGTTTGCGCCTTTATCCTGAAGTTCAAGAAATATTTCCGCCAACCTGTCCGATGTTATTTCAAAGCCTTTATGCTCCGAAGATATTTCTCTGTTCTGACAATACACGCACCCAAGATTACATCCCGAAAAAACACTGTTCCCGAACCGCTCTCACCGGAAATACACGGTTCTTCCCACATATGCAGTGCGGCACGTGCCACATAAAGCTTATCACTCTGACCGCATACACCGACTGTCCTGCTTCTGTCAACACCGCAGTTTCTCGGACAAAGTCTACATTCTCTGTAATAATTCATCGCAATATTTCCATAACCTTGTCAAATGCCGCCGCTGTCTTTTCCAAATCAGCCTTAGTATGTGCGTCAGACAAGAACAGCGACTCAAATTGCGACGGTGCAAGATAAATACCCTGTTTAAGCATTTCGTTAAAGTATACTTTGAATTTTTCGGTGTCCGACTTTGACGCAGTTTCAAAATTTGTTACGTCATTGTCCGTAAAGAATACACTCATCATTGAGCCTACTTTGTTTACACGAACATTCACGCCATATTTTTCAGCCGACTTTTTTAAATTCACCCTCAAGATATGCACCCTTTGTTCAATTTCTTCATATATGTAGGGGTTTTCCTGCAAATATTTAATCTGTGCGTTACCCGCCGCCATTGCAAGCGGATTACCCGACAATGTACCTGCCTGATAAACAGGACCTGTCGGCGAAACAAATTCCATAATCTCACGTTTACCGCCGTATGCGCCGACAGGCATACCGCCGCCGATAATTTTTCCGAATGTGACAATATCCGCGTCCAAACCAAATCTGCCTATTGCACCCGACGCAGATAATCTAAATCCCGTCATAACCTCGTCCACAATAAACAAGCTTCCGTACTTTTTCGTTATCTCGCGAATTTTCTGCAAATATCCGTCTTTAGGCGGTACAACACCCATATTTCCTGCTACAGGCTCAATTATAACTCCGGCAATTTCATTACCCATTTTTTCAAATGCGTCCTCTATTGCATCAATATCATTGTACGGTAAAACAAGCGTATACTTTGCAAAATCTTCAGGCACACCTGCCGATGACGCACTTCCGAAAGTTGCCGCACCCGAACCGGCTTTTATAAGGAGCGAGTCGCTGTGTCCGTGATAACAGCCCTCAAACTTTATTATTATATTTCTGCCCGTGTAACCTCTTGCCAGACGTATCGCAGACATAGTTGCCTCCGTACCCGAATTAACCATTCTCACAACATCAACACAAGGAACAAGCGAACAAATTCTCTTTGCAAGCCCGTTTCGGCAAGGCAAGGTGCACCGCAAGACATACCTTTTATCGCAAGCCTCTTTAACCGCCTCCAAAACGATTTCCTTACAGTGTCCCAAAAACATAGGCCCCCATGAGCCGACATAATCTATATATTCGTTTCCGTCAATATCGTATATCTTACTTCCGTTTGCACGTTCTATAAAAAGCGGATAAGTTCCGACATTTTTAAACGCTCTTACAGGCGAATTAACTCCGCCGGGTATATATTTTTTAGCCTCGTCAAAGGCTGTTTTGCTTTTGATGTATCCACAATATATCATTCCTTTTCTAAACAGATAAAAAAATTATACACCCTACTTAATTTATTGTCAATTCCCTTGATTTTTCGATATAATAGTGTTAAAATAGACAAGATATATCTAAATATATCCGTTTTCGGTAAACAAGTGTTTTTATATTTGTTTTCAAAAGGAGAAGCAGGGTGAAATTCCCTCACAGTCACGCTGCCGTACAGTCGGATCGCCTGCCGAAAATCGAGCGCATTTGTGCCTACGAACGATGGGTCAATGGCGGAATCATTCAGATTTTAAGCCATAGGATTTACCCAATCCCTACGGCTTTTTTGGTATGTGAAAATCACAAGTTTTCTGCACTCCCAAAAGTTTCATAACTGATTTAAGTGGTCACTTGTGTGCTAAAACATATTTCATAATAAGAAAAGGAGAAAAAATTTATGTCTTTAGCAAACAGGGGAAAACAAAACTATTGGTGGCAATGCTTTCACTACTGCTTGTCATTCCTATGACAAACGCATTCGCAATGCACATTATGGAGGGTTATCTTCCTCCGAACTACTGTATTATATGGGGAGTTGTATGTATACCGTTCCTTATCGCAGGCGGTATCAGTATGCAAAAAGCAAGCAAAAAAGAATAAGAAAACAAAAAATACTTCTTGCACTTGCAGGAGCTTTCGTTTTCATTCTTTCATCGCTTAAAATCCCTTCAGTTACAGGAAGTTGTTCACATCCGACAGGTACAGGACTCGGTGCAATTCTTTTCGGACCGTCGATTATGTCTTTACTCGGTATAATCGTGCTTTTGTTCCAGGCACTTCTTCTTGCACACGGCGGACTTACAACGCTTGGTGCAAACACATTTTCAATGGCGATTGCCGGACCGTTCGTTTCATTCGGTATATACAAGCTTTGCCAAAAGCTTAACGCACCGAAAGGTCTTGCAGTATTTCTTGCCCGCAACAATAGGTGATATATTCACTTATGTGGTAACATCATGTCAGCTTGCACTTGCATTCCCTGACCAAAACTTCTTTGCATCACTTGTAAAGTTTATGGGAATCTTCGCGGTTACACAGGTTCCGATTGCCATTGCAGAGGGTATTCTGTCTGTTATGATATTCAATGTATTGGCTAAGAACTGTACAAACGAACTTAAGCAGCTTAATGTTATATAAGGGGGGTATATATTAATGAAACTTTGGGTTAAAAAATACAATATTGGCAGTTATACTTGTTCTTATAATTGCCGTACCGCTACTGTTTATGGGCGGTCACGAATTTGGCGGTTCTGACGACCAAGCATCAGACGCCATAAGTGAATTGGACGAAAGTTACGAGCCATGGTTTGAGCCGTTCTGGGAGCCGCCGTCAGGTGAAATCGAGTCACTTTTCTTCTGTCTTCAGGCAGGAGTGGGCGCCGGTATTGTCGGCTTTGTGTACTTGGCAGAGTAACAGCTAAAAAGAAAAATGATAATTGATAAATTAGCATATAATTCAAAACTCAGAAATATTGCACCTATTTCAAAACTTCTGTTTTCAATGTCGGTGCTTGTTATCTGCATATGGGCAAACAGCTTTTTGGTAAGCGTATTTACTGCGCTTACTATGCTGTTTCTTATTATTTTTATAGGAAAAACATCGTATAAAAACGTATTTCATCTTATGACTGTCCCGATAGTTTTTATTATTATGGGTGCGGCCGCAATAGCAATTTCAATCGGTCAAAATTCAAGCGATATGCTTTTTTTTTCACTGCATTTCGGCAATACTTATTTCGGCGTGAGCCATACAAGTCTTTATCGGCTGTTCGCGTTATGATTAAGTGTTTCGGTGCGGTAAGCTGTATGTATTTTCTTTCACTTACCACGCCTATGGTCGATTTATTCACTTTGCTCAGAAAAAGCATTATACCGAATTTTATAATCGAAATTGCGGAACTGATTTACAGATTACATTTTTGTGCTGTTTGACGTATCGCACAGAATACACACCGCTCAAGATGCACGTTTGGGGTACAGCAATCTTCGTGTAAGCTACCACTCAACGGCACAGCTTGCGTCAAACCTTTTATACGTTCCTTTAATCAAGCCGAAAAACGTATACCGCTATGGAGTCACGCGGTTATGACGGCGAAATCAACGTTATTATGCCGAAGATTAATCATTCGGTCAAATTTAACGTATTTGCGGTCATATACGTCGTAATTACAACAGCGATTGCGATATTTTCAAGAAAGGCGGGATTTGATGAATATTATCGAAACAGAAAACCTTTCATATAAATATGATGAAAGCAATTTTGCTCTTTCGGATTTGAGCATTGGCTTTGAAAAAGGGAAAATTACAACAATTCTCGGTGCAAACGGAGCAGGCAAATCAACATTGTTTCTGAATATGAACGGAATTTTAAAGCCGCATTCGGGGACAGTAAAATTTATGGGTAAACCGATAGGTTATTCAAAAAAAGGAAATCAGAGAAATTAAGAAAAAGTGTCGGAATAGTTTTTCAAGACCCCGACGACCAGCTTTTTCCGCGTCTGTTTTTCAGGATGTGTCTTTCGGTGCAATGAATTTGAAATTGCCGCAGGACGAAGTTGTTCATCTTACCGAAAATGCACTTAAACGCACAGGTATTTTTGATTTAAAAAAGACAAACCTACCCACGCATTAAGTTTCGGTCAGAAAAAACGTGCCGCAATAGCCGGCATACTTGTTATGTCGCCGGAGGTAATCATTCTTGACGAGCCGACAGCAGGTCTTGATCCAATGGGCGTAAGTGAGCTTATGCACCTTCTTCGCGACATATGCGAAAAAATGAGGGTACAACAATTATAATGTCAACGCATGATATTGACGTTGTGCCGATTTATTCGGACTATGTTTACGTTATAAATCACGGTAAGTTACTTACAGACGGTACTCCCGAAGAAGTATTCTCAAATCCGACGCTTTTTGCGTGAACATAATTTAAGATTGCCGAGAATTGCACATCTACTTGAAATTTTGAATAAATGTGATAAACTTAATGTAGACTTCTCAAAAGCCACTATTGGCAAAAAGCAAGAGAAGAAATTTTAAATCTTATAAGGGGTAAATAACTATGGCAAAATTCTATTCCGTCGGAGTCGGTGCAGGTGACGGTTCATATATAACTCTCGGTGCGCTTCGTGCATTGGAACAGGCTGATATAATCGCCGTTCCCGTTAAAAAAATACGGAGAAAAAAAATCAACTGCACTTGAAATAATCCGCAAGGAATTTGATACGGATAAAAAGAAATTTCAGAACTTGAATTTCGCATGAGCGGGGACACTAAAATCAGAGAGAGTCCCGCAGAAATTCATCCGAAAAAATTATATCGGCTTTAAAAAGACGGAAAAAGATGTTGCAATGATTACTCTCGGTGACGTTTCGGTTTACAGTACCTGCACATACGTTCACAACGCAGTGAAAAAATGCAGGCTTTGAACTTGAAATTATACCCGGTATAACTTCATTTTGTGCCGCTGCGGACAAGGCACAAATAAGTCTTTGCGAGGGAAACGAATCGGTTGCGATTATTCCCTCGCTTAAATCAAATTTACTTGAAAAATATATTGCCGATTTTGATACGGTTGTGATTATGAAATCGGGCAACGATACAGATGTAATATACGACATTTTAAAAAGTACAGACTTGAAAACAACGCGATTGTTTCAAGCTGTATCGGTATGGAAAACGAAATTATCGAAAAAAATACAAAAAGGCAAATCATACGGTTATTTTACAACCGTTATTGTAAGAAAATAATCAGAAAGGTTATGGGATAATGGAACTGCTTGCAGTGAGTATCAGCCACGAAAAATACTCCAATATCAATTCGTGAGAAAAGTATCTTTTACAAAGAAAAAACAGGCTGAAATTTTAAAGTATATAAAACAGAATATCGCTGAAGAATGTGTGCTTTTTGTCCAACTTGCAACCGTTGTGAATTTTATCTTGCGGGGTATAATATGAAAGATAAATTCATTGACTGTTTAGTGTCCCTAACCGATGAATTTGTTAAAAAAAGTACATAAGCATATATGAGGGCGACGATTGTTCGCGTCATCTTGCACTTACCGCGTCGGGGCTTAAATCCATGATTCTCGGTGAGGATCAGATTTTTAGGTCAGGTTAAAAGACGCGCACGAATTTGCAAAAGAACATTTGTGCTGCGGAAAATATCTCAACACACTTTTCCGTATTTCCGTAACGGGTGCAAAAAAGTTAAAACGGAAACGCTTTTATCGAAAACTCCTGTTTCCGCGGCAACCATTGCAATAAAACAGTGTCAAAATATTTTGGGGACACTAAATAACAAAAACATATTAATTATCGGTGCAAGCGGAAAAAACAGGCTCTATCGTTCTTAAAGATTTACTGTCCCTTGACGGTGTAAATATTTATGCCACTTCGCGTACGCATGACGGCATTATATAAACCACATTGACGGTGCGATTACCGTTGATTACGACAAGCGTTATGATAATCTTGATATGTATGACGCCGTAATCAGTGCCACATCCAGTCCGCATATCGTACTTGAAAAAGCAGAACAAAAACGCAATAAAGACTTGTAAAAAGCGAGTTTTTATCGACCTTGCAGTACCTCGTGACATTGAGATATTCGAGGATGAATACACAGTTTACAAAAATATTGACGATTTAACCGAAATCGCGGACAATAACAACAGAATTAAACAACAGGAAATTATGAAAGCCGAAAAAAATTCTTCAAAAATATATTGATGAATTTCGTATATGGAAACTTTTTTCCGAAAGCGAAACATTATTCAAATCGGCAGAGAATAAAATTGAAAACGAGAGCGAAAAGAACACTTTTTCGCCATAAAATATATAATCTGAAATCAGACAACAATTATGCAAAATTCAGTGAATTTATTATTTTGCTTAGGGAGAAATTAACGTGAGTATAATAAAAATCGGCTCAAGAAAAAAGCCAGCTTGCAATCAAGCAAACAGAGGCTGTAATCAAAAAAAAATTGAAAGAGCATTTTCCAAACGACACTTTTGAAATTGTCGGCATTTCAACAAAGGGTGACCGTCAGCTTGATAAGTCGCTCCAAAGTTTCGGCGGAAAAGGTGTTTTTATAAAAGAAATCGAAACCGCACTTTTAAGCGGTGAAATAGATATGGCGGTGCATAGTGCAAAGGATATGCCGACAGAAATTTGCAACGGTCTTACGATAAGTGCCGCACTTCTTCGCGACGACAGAAGTGATGTGCTTGTTCATTTTGGAGACACTGAATTATCCGATATAAAAATAATCGGTACAGGCAGTGCAAGACGCCAGTCACAGGCTGAAAAACTGTTCCCGAACGCTGTTTTTAAGCCAATCAGAGGTAATATCGGCACTCGTCTTGAAAAAGACAAAAACGGTGAATACGATGCGGTTATTATGGCTCGTGCCGCAATAAAACCGTCTTGCCGTTTCCGACGTTAAAATCGAAAATCTCGGCGATAATTTCATATGCGCCGCAGGTCAGGGTATTCTTGCCATTGAAACTGTCGTCGGCAAAGCCGATAAATACGCACAGGCGATAAATGATAAAGTCGCAATGACCGAATTAAAATGCGAACGCGCATTTTTTGCAGTACACAGGCGGTGGCTGTCATGCACCGTGCGGTGCGTCGGCTGAATTTAACGGTAAAGAAATTAAAATGTGTACGTTTTTCAAAGAAAACGACAAAGAAATTTATCTTGAAATGTTCGGAAACGATCCGATATTACTCGGCAAAAAAAAATGGCTGAAATAACGCTTGATAAAATTAAGGAGTAAATCAAATGGTATATCTTGTAGGTGCAGGCCCCGGTGACAGCGGATTAATCACGCAGAAAGGTCTTGAATGTATAAAAAAGCGGACGTCATAATTTACGACCACCTTGCAAATCCGACTTTATTGAGCTATGCAAAAAAAACGACTGTAAATTGATTTATGCCGGAAAAATCGCAGGCAATCATCACATGGTACAGGAGGAAATCAACAAAACCCTTGTTGAACACAGCCGTTTAGGAAATGTTGTACGTCTGAAAGGCGGCGATCCGTTTATTTTCGGTCGCGGAGGTGAAGAAATTATCGCGCTGATCGAAAATAATATTGACTACGAAATTGTACCCGGTATATCTTCTTGTTACAGTGCCGCCGAATATTGCAGTATTCCAGTCACTCACCGCGGAGTTGCAACTTCATTTCACGTTATAACAGGTCACGAAAAAGTCGGAAATGAAACGGTTAATTACAGCGCACTTGCAAAACTCAGCGGAACGCTTGTTTTTCTTATGGGGCTTTCGTCTGCCGAAAATATAAGCAATAAGCTTATTGAAAACGGTAAATCGGAAAATACACCTGTTGCCGTAATTTCAAGCGGCACAACGCCGCGTCAAAAAATGTGTTACGGGGACACTAAATAATTTATCTTGCATTGGCAAAACAAATGACTTCTCCGGCGATAATTCTTGTCGGTGATGTGGTGAATTTAAAAGCAAGATTGGTTTAAACAAAAAATACAAAAAAATACTCACAACCGCAACACCGTTAATGAACAAAAGCATAAAAAATGCGGCGACCGATTTTGACATAACGGAGCTTCCTTTTAATCAAAACAGTTCCGATTAATTTCGACTTGTTTTCAAAAGCGGATATAGCACACTTTTTCACATATAGTATTTACAAGTGCAAACGGTGTTAAAATATTTTTTGAATATTTACAAAAAAATCAAAAACCGATATACGCACTTTAAGGGACACTAAATTCGCTGTTGTCGGGAAAAAAACAGCCGACGCACTTTGAAAGTTACGGCATATATGCCGACATGGTTCCTCAAATTCATTCGGGACTTGAGCTTGCTCGCCTAATGTGCGAAAAGTGCAGCAAAAACGACAATATTCTTTTAATTCGAGCCGAAAACGGTGTAAGCACCCCATACCGAATATTTTAAGTGAAAATAATGTTAATTTCACCGATATGCACCTTTACAGAACAGAAACCGACAACTCCAAACAGGAACTTTTGAATTTATGTCTAAACGATACTGACTATGTCATATTATCAAGCGGTTCTGCCGCAAAGGCATTTTCCGAAATGGCAGACACATCAAATGTAAAGCTGATTTCAATAGGAAACGAAACAACAAAATCCGCCGAAAAATGCGGGCTTAAAATTTATAAAACAGCCGACAATGCAACCGCAGAAAGCATTATCGACTGTATCAGGAGGGACACTAAATGATCAGACGACCAAGACGACTTCGTGTGACAAAACAAATTCGCGACCTTGTACACGAAACTTCGATTGACAAAACAGACTTAATATATCCGATGTTCATAATTGACGGCGAAACAGAAGATATTCCGTCAATGCCGAACATCAAGCGATACTCGCTTACCGACCTGCCGTCCGCACTTGATGAAGTGGTTTCGGAAACAGGTGTCGGTGCGGTGCTTTACTTCGGTATTCCGAAAACAAAAAGATGAATTCGGCAGTGAGGCATACAATGAATTTGGCATTGTTCAACGTGCAATCCGCCTTACAAAAGAACTGTATCCCGATTTAATCGTAATTGCCGATATTTGTCTTTGCGAGTACACTTCGCACGGTCACTGCGGTGTTATCGAACACGACTGTATCGTCAACGACAAGACTTTACCGCTTTTAGCAAAAGCGTCGGTGGCTTGTGCAAAAAGCAGGTGCGGATATTGTTGCACCGTCGGATATGATGGACGGACGAGTAGGTGCAATACGTCAGGCACTTGACGAAAACCGCTTTGAGGACGTACTTATAATGGCATACAGCGTCAAATATTCATCATCATTTTACGGACCGTTCCGCGACGCAGCTGACAGTGCTCCGTCGTTTGGGGACAGAAAAAGTTATCAAATGGATTTCAGAAATAAAAAAGAGGCAATTATCGAAACACAGCTTGACATTGACGAAGGTGCGGACATAATCATGGTGAAACCCGGTATGCCGTATCTTGACATTGCAAAAACGGTCAGCGATACTTTTAGTGTCCCTCTTGCAATATATCATGTAAGCGGTGAATACTCAATGATTAAAGCCGCCGCACAAAACGGTTGGATTGACGAAAAGTCAATCGTCCTTGAAAGCCTTACCGCAATGAAACGTGCCGGTGCAAAAATGCTTATAACCTACTACGCGGTCGAGGCTGCAAAGTGGTTGGAGGAAAACTGATGTTTCCGATAATGCTGAATATACACGGAAGAAAAATGTACCGTTGCAGGCGGTGGAAATGTTGCGGAAAGAAAGGTTAAAACGCTTTTAAAATACGGTGCAGACGTAACCGCAGTAAGTCCTGTTTTTAAAGACAGATTTCCAAATGTCAAACGACTTGAAAAAGAATATTCTTCAAGTGACATAGAAAATTCTTTTCTTGTCATAGCCGCAACAGACAACAAAGAAGTTAAATCAAACGATTTACAATGACGCAAAAAAGCGCAACATTTTAGTGTCCCTATCTGATGACACAGAGCATTCCGATTTTATATTACCGTCATCAAAAAACTACGATGACATAACGATTTCTGTTTCGACAAACGGCAAATCACCGGCACTTGCGAAAAAAATCAGCCAAATTAAATCAAACGATTTAGAATTTTACGCAAGCATTTTACCTATAATAGAGAAATACAGAAGTATTTTAATAAGCGAAAGCAGGGACACTAAAAAAAGAAATATTAAATTTTATGGTTTCCGATGAAATGCTCGAAATTGCAAAAAGAAAGTTTAGAATTATATGAACAGAAAATAAAGGAGAAAATATGAAAACTGCAATACTTGTCATAAGCTTTGGCACAAGCCACCGCGATACGCTTGAAAAAACAATCGGTGCTGTCGAAAAAAAAGCTTAAATATGAATTTAAAACAGATGTTTTCCGTGCATTCACAAGCGGTATGATTATTATTAAAAAGCTCCGTGAACGTGATGGAATAGAAATTTATACTGTAGATGAAGCACTTGAAAAATTATATAAAAAGCGGTTACACAGATATTTTTTGTGTCCCTACTCACATTATGTGCGGTATTGAATACGACAAAGCTTGCAGAATGATTGAGAAATTTAACGACAAAATAAAAATCAGAATTTCTCGTCCGCTTGTTACCGAAACGAGTGACTATTACAACATTGTTGATATTTTCAAACACAGACTTACCGACAAAAAAACAGACTTTTTACGTTTTTTTATGGGACACGGCAGCGACCATTTTGCGAATGCCGCCTACCCCTGCCCTTTGATTATCACTTTAAAAATGCCGATATGAACAACGTATTTGTCGGTACTGTTGAGGGTTTTCCCGACCTTGAAACAGTCATCTCCCCACGCAATGAAAACCGATATAAAGAATGTAACACAACCCCGTTTATGCTTGTATGCGGCGACCACGCGAAAAAATGATATGGCTGTCGAATGGAAAGAAGAATTTGAAAATAACGGTTTCAATGTCGAGTGTGACCTTTACGGGACTTGGCGAAATTAAAGAAATACAAGATATGTACGCCGAGCATTTAAGAAATGTTTGGGGACAGTAAAATGACTTAATTTTTTAAAAATCATATAAAAAAAGTGCCTTTTGGCACTTTTTTTATTTTGTTATTTTCAAAGTTTCTGCTTTTCCGTATTTTCTAAACAGTGTTTTACCCTCTTGTTGAGTTGTTTCCCCAGCCTTTTGACGTTGTACGCGCATTACCGGCAACTTCAACAGTCATCATACCGCCGTCACAGAATTTAATCGTTGCACCATTATCATTCTTTGAAATTTTTGCAGGTACATTCACCGAAGTGATATTTATATCTTTATTTTCACCGTTCTTTGAAATCTTTACGCCTTTATCAAGTGACGTATAAATGCAGTTATCTTTTTATATGCAACACTTGCGTCTATATTAAATTCATCAACCGTAACACACCGTCGGCAAAAATCACTTTTTACACCGGTAGAATTTTGATAATTCTTATCATACAGCGGAATATCCTCATTTTTTTGCCGCCGCCGACAAATACAAAGTATCATTATCCCACTTTGCACTGACCCTGCTGTTATATGCCGCCGCAGTCATCTTTGCAAGCTGATTTTCCTGTACGAAATTATAGCCGTAATCATCTACAAGCGTATCAACCTTTTTAATCTTCTCCTCCTCGCTGTCTTGCTCACGGTAAACGTAATCGCAGTGATTGTAGAAAAGAATAGGCACTTCATACTTTGCGGAAATCGCCGAAAATTCGCTGTTTCCGTTCGGTGTATTTGACGGTTGAAGCATAAGCTGACCGTTATCGAGATAGAACGGAACAAGAATTGAATTTTCCGCGCTTACTTCCGGTACAGCGATACTGTTCGAGTCTGCGAACCGCTGTTCCAATAAAGTCCCGCATCAAACTGACTCTTGTATGTTCCGTCATAACCGCTCATATATTATCAAAATGCGTGTCATAACCGATTTTACTTGTTCTCCATGTATGCTGATTTACACCGCTTCCTATCCATGGAAGTCCGTATGACTCAAACGCATTTTTTCTGATATTCAAGCTCCCTTTGGTCACGCGTACTGTCGGCATATTCATTTGAAAGTGCGTGTACACCGACATAGATTCCTCTGTCCTTAAAGCCGTCAAGCTGTTTCTGCAATTTTTCACGATACGGAAAATAATCGCTGTCTATAGGCACAGCCATACCGTATTCAAGTGAGCCGACAACCAAATCTTTGTTGCCGTCACCGTCAATATCATAAAATCGCGGTACACTGTTCGCACCGAATTTCAGATTATTATTACCCTTATAATTGCTTTCATTGCCTTCAATATAACCGTTAAAAACATTATTTTCAAACTTCGCGATATATCCCTCAAACGTACCTGCGTAAAGCTCATTCACGCCGTCACCGTCTGCGTCGGCTATACAAGGCGAACACCAACTTTGACCTGTATCAACGGTTTCGTAAGCATTAAACAAAACACTGTACTCACCCATATCGCCGTAATATATTCTCATTTCGCCGTTTCGTGAGCCGACCGCCATATCAAGCACGCCGTCACCGTTCAAATCATCGATTGACGGCATTGCGTCGGTAAGTCCTGTTTCAAGAATGATGCCTTGATCGTCAAGCACCATACCGTCAGATCTTTTAAAGCAATGGATACTTCCGTTTTCATCACCTGTAATTATTTCATCAACACCGTCATTATCAATATCGGCAGTTGTAGGTGATGAATATGCACCGACCGAAATTTGATTTCCGTCCATATCGGTAAACATAGTCGCAACGTCAAGTTCGTAATTCGATTTCATTCCCGTACCCTCGAAATAGTACAGTTTTCCGTCCGCACTTCCGCAAATCAAGTCCATCTTGCCGTCACCGTTAAAGTCCGTCGGACACGGATAAGCACGTTTTATATAATCGTGGCTGTCCTCAAAAATAGCTGATTGTGTTATCGTCATAATCAAGTGACAGCCATTCCTTTGCGGTTACAAAGTGCGTTCCCGATGAATACGCATTTTCATACGGATCCATTGCAAATTGACCGTTATTATTCAGTGCATACGTCACACTTTCGGCACGTCTGAACCAAATATACGGATTTCTTGCAAGCGTGAATGACGGTACTTGACCGTATCTTTCACACATTTCCTCAAAAATTTCCGCCGAGCCGTTATCTATACCCGTAATATCCTCATAGTGAAGCTCCCACGAGGCAACAGGCTTTGCAAAGCTGCCCAAAACGTGTTCAACGGCATATCCGTAATTTTTAAGCGAAACAAATTCCGCAAAATAATCTCTGAGCAATTTATTTGCACCGACCGTTGTTGCTGAAAGGTATTCGCCGGTATCATCGGGAGAAAAGATTGTTTACGGAAAATGAATTTGGTAAAAGCGGATTGGTGAAGAACACATAACCGTTTCCGTACTGATTTACCGTATAAATTCCCACATTATCCTTTGACGCAATACATTCCGCTGTTGACGGAACAACGCCGACTCCGTAATTTTGATTTACAAGCACATCATTATAATCGGCATAATTTCTGTACAACATCGAAAAATCAGACAAAAGCGACTGAATTTTCTTTATTCCTTTATCGCTGTTCTCGGGATAAATCATATCAACCGGACAAGAATCAATCGTTACAAAGTCCTCCGCACCGATAAAGTCCTTATCAAATACGTTATACACATCATTGTCAAGGAAAACACTTCCGCCGTTTGATACATATTCCTCAACTGCACTTGCATTAAAACCGCCTGTTTCAACAACGCTTTTTATCAATGTACAAAACATCATAATCCGACAAATCACCGATGTTTGACGCGTCGATTTTATCGGCGGTCAATGTTGCAACGGTTGATTCATTTAAACTGTTTAAAGTGTTTTTTGCCGTAACACTGTCCGAGGACGAAATTACCGCTGTAGACCAATGTATCGGGATTTTTTACCTGTTCATTTCCGCACGCCGTAAGACAAAGCACTGCAAGAAATATTGGTATAAGTTTTTTCATAAACTTTCTCCTTTTAAAATGCCTCATATATAAATGTACCGTGACCGGTAAAGAATATACATATTAAAATGAACATTGCAAGGTATATTAAAAATGTTCCTATTGTTTTTAATTTTTGTTTCATATAAAGATCCTTCCAAAAATTGTTCACAGCCAACTTGCGGTGCTGTACATATGTACTGCCCCCCGGTTGCATGGGCGAGCAGCAGACTATCAGTCTGCGACCAGCCCAAGCAAAAAAAGTAGTGCTGTGGGCGATTTTTCTACAGCCACTCGTCTATTTTTTGTTGTAAATATAGCCGACCCTACGTCATAATTCAAATGTCCCGTATCGTAAAAACATTCGGGTGACAAAGCAGTTTCCATATCAAGCACTTCCACGTTATACTTATCAAATACTTCGTTTGCCATAGCCTTGACTTCACCCAACAATTCAGGCTGTTCAAGTTTCGTATTCCACGGCATCCAAACCGCTCTAACCCTTATATTATTATCATTACAGTAATTTATAATCTTCTCAAGTGCGGCCACATTCTTTGAAAACTTCTCCGTCGGAAGATTGAAAAATTCGTCTTGATAATTTTCCATAGTCTTTTCAAGCATTTTATCCGACATTGCGCCATGATAAATATGCTTTTCCTGCGGAAGATATTTATACGGCAAAGGACTTTCGCCGTTTAACAGCTTATCAAAGCCGTCTGTTATCATAGGATAAAATCTGTCACGCTCAAAATACGCATACGGCTCATACAACTTTTTATGCCATATATATGTCGGATTGGTTTCAAACTCGTCATACAACGTCAAATAATTCAGTCCGATAACAAGTTCAGATCCGATATTTATATGCTTCTTCTCAATCATTTCCCACAAGTCGGTAACAACACCGTAGTCAAGACCGAGATTGACATATCCTTTCAACTGCTCTCGTCCTCCATATATGCCGAAATAACAACGCTGTTTCCGAAAAACACCTTATCCCAAACTTTTTCGGGGTGTTTATACTGCGTTATTTCAAAATCGTTTTTCACAAAATAATCACTGTTCACTATGAAATTGTTATAAGTCAGTGCCAAATCACCGACCGCTATTGCAAGTACAATCGCAATTATTGTTACAATCTTTTTTTCATATTCTTATAAATCCTTTAAGTATCTCAAAAAACTGTGCAGGTGTTACGGTAAACATCAATGTATTAAATGCAAAAAAGCATATTTACTATAATACATCTTGCAATATAGACAGGCTTTTTTCATCTTACGTTTTCCGCCTTTGTAAGTCCCAAAAGGTTTTCAAGACCAAGACACAAACCGTTATAAATACCGCCGATAACGTACACCCAAGTAAGAACCGTGCCACATTTCCATAACGTACATTACAAGAAAGCCCATTCCGGCTGAAGCAAGTTTTCCGAGTTTTTTTCCGTTTAATACAACAAAAATATGTTCTCTGACCCAATCGGAAAGAGTTATGTGCCAGTTACGCCAGAACTGCGTAAATGATGCCGCCGCCCAAGGCTTTCTGAAGTTTTCGGGTACTGTATATCCCATAACCGAGCCTACGGCTATCGCCATATCACTGTAACCCGACAAGTCGAAGAACAGGAACAGATAGCTGAAAACCACTATCGCAAGGCTTACATACCAATGTTTTCGCTTGCGACAAGGAAGTTAAAGAATGTGAACTTACAAAGTAAAAAGTACAACCATTTTCTTAAACATACCCTTTATAAATCGCTTTTACGCAAGTTATAAATCTGTCTGTCGTTAGCGGTACGGGTTTATTATATACCTTTTTGAAAATCTCTGTATCTGAAAATCGGGCCTGCCGTAAACGTCGGGAAAAACAACATATAATTCACATACGTCAAAAACGGAATATCCATATCCGTATAGTACACGAAGTACATAACGTCAACCGCTTTTAGCATATGATACGCTATTCCCACAAATGTAATTATTACAGGCAACTGCGGGAAAAACTCCGTCATTCGTCCGTAGAAAAACGGCACTGTACACAAAAATACTGAACAGTACGAAGAAAAACCGCCGTGTTTTTTTTCAGCGGTTTCAGTATTCGTGCGAAAATAAATGTTATAAGTGTATAGCATACAATCGCTATGGCAAGCTGCCACGAAACATATGCTATAACTGCTATACTTGCAAATACAAGAACTTTAGGTCCGAAATCTTTTTTGAAAATCAGCCTTGAAAGTCCTGAAATCAGTATCATTGCACCGCAGGCTATAAAAAAGTCTTAAAAGTACATCTGTCTGAAGATACCACATTTATCCGTTACCTTTCTGATTATGATAATTTATTTTCGACAACCTCAGCTATTTCTTCGATTGTGTTCATCGGATAAAGTGTTATATCCTTTTTATTGTGATTTCGATGTTGTATGTCTGTTCGATAAAAATGGATTATTTCAACCGCGCCGAATGAATCGACAAAACCTTCGTTGAACAAATGTACATCATCTGTAAAATCAGGATCATCATCAATTTCAAATTTCTCCTGTATGAATGCTCTTAGTTTTTCTTTGATTTCTTCCATTTTAATTATCTCCTTTTTAATTTATATAAGTTTTTTCTTAAACCGACTCTGTCTATCTTTCCGCTCGGTGTGTGAGGGAACTTTTCCATAGTTACGATTTTTTGCCCGGTACCATATATGCCGGAACATATTTTTTAAGCTCCATCTTAAACTTTCTTGCGACAATTTCTGCTGTTGTTTCGATAAACAATACAATCTCCTGTTTATCCGCGTCAAACAATGCGCATGCACTTTGCGACATTCTCAATAGCCGCCGCCGCACTTTCAAGGTCACCGAGTTCAATTCTGTTACCTCTCAATTTAATTTGGCTGTCCTTTCTGCCTATGAAAATTATATTGCCTTCTTCATTTTCATAAACAAGGTCGCCTGTTCGGTAAATTCTGTCGTGATATTTCGTATTAAGCGGATTTTGAACAAATGCCTTTGCCGTAATCTCCGGTGAATTCCAATATCCGAGTGCAATACCCGTACCGCTTATGCAAAGTTCACCTTGTTCACCGACAGCACATTGCTTATCATCATCGTTCAAAATCAATGCACGCATATTTCTGCAAACCTTACCTATCGGTAAAGTTTCGTGATTTTCATATTCTCTGTCAACGATATAATACGTTGCAATATCCGTTGCCTCTGTCGGACCGTACATATTTACATACATACAGTCGGGCAAATATTTTCTCCATATATTAAGTTGAGTATTCGGCATTACTTCGCCTGCAAACAATATCAGTTTTAATGCACTCAAATCGGCATTTTCAAGCACCGCCGTTTGCAACGCTTATCATAACGGTCGGTACCCAGAAGATAACGGAAATTTTGTTTTCCGTCATATAATCCATAAGTTTTTTTCGGGATACATAAAAAAGTATCTCGGGAATTATCATAGTTTTTGCACCCGTATAAAAAGTGGTATACATATCAAAAACAGAATTGTCAAAAATGGAACGCCGACTGCATACCGATTACGCTGTTTTCGTCAATCGGGAATGTTTTGACAATCCATTCAATATAATCTATAACACCTCTGTTTGAAATTGTAACGCCTTTCGGCACACCTGTTGAGCCTGATGTGTACATAATATACGCAGGGTCAAGATCGCACACAACTCCCAGCGACTTATCAACCGCCGCATCATCGGCTTGTCCGTCTGCAAGCTCATCAAATATAAGTATCTCTGTGTCAAGATTAAGACTTTCAAGTTTTGTCTTGCCGTCCGTATCTGTTATTATCGCGGTCGGATGAAGATTTTCAACGGTCTTTTTCCATTCTCGCCATCGGTATTGCGTAATCAATCGGCACATACGGTGACGCACTGTAAAAAGCGAACCCATAAAGCTGATTATTGATTTTATGCTTTTCGGCAAATATACGATTACAGGACATTTTCTGCCTGTTTCAACTCTTTTTAATAAGTTCACTTCCTATTATACGGCTTTTTTTCTCAATTCCTCAAAAAGAAATACTTCCGTCCTTATCTTCAAATACTGTCTTATTTTTAAACTTTTCCGCCGCCTGCTCCAAAAGGCACACGGCACTTTGCATCATTGTTTCCATAGCTTTTCCTTTATCCCAAAGATTTCTTTAGTGTAACTCTGTCAATCTTGTCATTTGCGGTATGCGGGAATTTTTCCATAACAACAAGGTCGCCCGGCAACATATAATTAGGTATATACTTTTTTTAAGTTCAAGATTAAGTTTTCTAAGCCTAAATGCCTCGCAACTTTCTATAAACAACACAATCTTCTGATTTTTTCTCGTCAAACACCGCACAAGCACCTTTAACTCCGCCAACACACATTGCGGCATTTTCGATTTCGCCAAGCTCAATTCTGTTACCTTTTACCTTAACCTGATTATCCATTCTTCCCAAGTAGATAATGAGGCCTTCATCATTAACATATGCCAAATCGCCTGTACGATAAATTCTTTTTCCTCGTAATACGGATTAACGGGATTTTGAATAAATGCCTTTTGCGTAATTTCGGGATTATTCCAATATCCAAGCGATACGCCTGTACCTATAACGCATATTTCGCCTTGTTCGTTCGTCTTTGCAATTTCATTCTTCTCGTTAAGAATTATAATACGCATATTCTCGCAAGCCTTACCAATCGGAAGTGAATCACTGTCCTTGAAAGGTCTGTCAACAATATAATAAGTACATACGTCCGAAATTTCCGTCGGACCGTAAAGGTTTGCGTATGTGCATTGCGGTTGTGCCTTACGCCATATATTAAAGTTGAGTATTCGGCATTACTTCACCGCAGAACACCACATTTTTTAAGTTTCGGCAATTCAATCTCCGAAAGCACTCCTGAATTTGCCACATTAATCATAACGGTCGGTACCCAGAATATTGTCGTAATATCATTATCACGCACAAATTCCGGCAACTTTACAGGAACATAAACAATGTCTCAGGAATTATCACCATTTTTGCACCTGTCAAAAGACAGCTGTATATATCAAATATCGAATTATCAAAATAGAACGGTGCTTGATTTCCAAGTATAGAATTTTCATTGATATTAAATGTCTTTGCAACCCAAATTGCATAATCTATAACGCCTCTGTGCGGCACTGTAACGCCTTTCGGCGCACCTGTCGAACCAGATGTGAACATTATATAAATCGGATCTGTATCAATTACCGAATTAAGTGTTTTTCAATAAGCTCCCCGTCCGTTTCGGTCTCAACGATTTCCTCATATATATGAATACTCATTGACTCGGGTATGTTCATAGTCTTTAAAGTTTCCATACCCTGTGCATCTGTGATTATATGACCTCTGCCTTGAAGTGAGTCAACAATTTTCTGTATTCTGTTCGCAGGCATATCGTAAGCGGTAGGCACATACAGATTTGCACTGTACATCGCACCCATAAAACAAACCAAGCACGATATGCTTTTCTTCAAATACACCATAACAGGTGCAGGCATATATCCTTGCGGAGTTGTCTTTGCAAGTGCCGTTCCGACAGCCTTTCCCTTTCTCTGCAATTCACTGAAACTAATTTCGCTCCATTCATCTGATATTGCAATTTTATCGTTAAACTTTTCAGCGGCTCTGTCAAATAATTTTACCGCAGAATTCAAATGCGTCATAATTTCCTCCATACTGAAAACACCGTATTTTTGTATATAGTAATCTATTTTAATTATAGCATTTTACTTATAATGTGTCAAGTTTGACCGATTTTTACAAAAGGCGTTGGCAAAAACCGAATAAGGAATATATAATAATACCGTAATACCGTTGTCGGTGCGTATAACAGCACGTCGTTGATTTCAGCCGTAAACATAGGCAGTCAGCTTATGCAGAATTATTACAAGCTTTGTAATCGGCTGTTCAATGGGTTGTACCGTTTAACAGGCAGACATATCAGAGAAGAAAACGGAAGTAAACCGGCAACAAAAAACGCTCGGCTCTTTTTCGTCAATTATTATATTTTGCAATACAAAATCGAAAAAACTAAATTAAATTCAAAAATCTGTTGTGTTCAAAGATTGGGTTGAACAAAAATTCCTCGTCAAAGAAATCAATATTATCCTGACAATGCTCAACCTCCTTTGAATACAACACACAATTTTTTATTCTGTCTTTAAGCGAAAATTCCTTTCCGTTTCTAAGCCAACGTGCAATATCAAGCTGACGTATAATCACATACGACACCGCCGCAAAACGCACCTTTGTCAGCACGTCACAGTCAAACACCGCTTTCAGCAAATATCGGTATATGAAGTACACAAGCAAATTTTCATATTCGTATTCGCGTCCGCTTATGTATAAATCAAATTCACTGCTTAAATTATCGTAATCGTCAAAAAATTCCGAGCGTGTTTTAAATTACCCCCGTCCAGCTGTCCTCCATAATTTCAAGGCTTAAACATAGCTTGACACACTCTTTTATGTCATTTATACACTTTTCGCTTTGCGAAAAATCATAGTTATCCACACTTTGAGGTATTTTGTCAACGTTGTTGTTATTGATTTTGTCCTGCACATCATACGCATAATTCAAAATCGTTTTAACCCTGTCCGATATGCTCATTTTTCGATTTTTTTAGCACATCAAAAATATTTTCACGCACATTCAAAAGTATCCTTAAAAAATCTTCGTCACATTCTTCTTCATAATCAAACTTTTTCAGTTTCAAAAACTTACAGTCTTGTCGCTTTTTAAAGATAAATTCCGCCGCACTTTCGCACGACATTCCAAGACCTTTTTCAGTTAAACTGCCGTATATTTCGGTAAATCGCGGATATTCCGTACAAACGGTGCAGAGCTTGTCCTCGCCGATGTTTATAAAAAAATATCGCATAAATTTTTGTCGTTCAAAAAAATGGACAACGATT
>VOFK01003610.1_pt1 | contig 37475 bp, 42 predicted proteins | sample 5384121 | NCBI WGS metagenome assembly VOFK01 (sample SAMN12384730, study PRJNA508395) | human gut metagenome | isolation source: healthy gut J | host: Homo sapiens | reverse complement strand
CCGTGCACGAGCTCCATGCACGTATCGAGCTTGGCGCTCCCGCCTTGTAATCCTCCTCGTAGTGTAAACGCGGGTCGCAGCAGATCTGGCGCAGCTTTTGGTGAGCTCGGCGAGCACCTTGAGCTTGTCCTTCTTAAACTCGGATGCCTCGCGATGCTGCACCTGCTGGGCGATACGGTCTTGGTTGGCCAGGTAGAGCTTGCGCTGCTCGCCGGTGAGCTGTGCCATGACGGTGTCTTCGATCTTCTCGGGCAGGTCGGCCACCACGTCTTCCTTAACACGGCGCAGCACAAACGGCGACACGAGCGCCTGCAGGCGAGCGGCGCTATCGCCCTCGGCATGCTCGACCGGGCTCTCAAGCGCTTGGCAAACGACTCGCGCGTGCCAAGCAGGCCCGGCATCAAAAAGTCGAAGATGCTCCAGAGCTCGGACAAGCGGTTTTCGATGGGCGTGCCCGTCAGGGCAAAGCGCACACCGGCCGGCAGGCGCTTGGCGGCGCGCGCTACCTGCGTGAGCGGGTTTTTAATGTACTGGGCCTCGTCGAGCACCACGCGGGCAAAATCCTGCTCGGCGTACTCGTCGATATCGCGGCGCATAAGGTCATACGACGTCACGACCACGTTATGCTCGGCCACGCCGGCAATCTGCACGCGGCGCTGCGCCTTGGCGCCCACGATGGCGCACACACACATCGAGCGAAGGCGCAAAGCGCTCCAGCTCGGCGGTCCAGTTGTACACAAGTGAGGCCGGGCATACCACGAGCGTGGGCTTGGTGTCCCCCGCCTCCACGCGCGCCAGGATATGCGCGATCATCTGGAGCGTTTTGCCCAGGCCCATGTCGTCGGCCAAAATGCCACCAAGGCCCAGGTGTTCGAGCGAGCCGAGCCACTGGTAGCCGTCGACCTGGTAGCCACGTAGCGTGGCCTTGAGCGAGGCCGGCACCGTAAAGTCCATCTTGCCGAGCGTGTCCAGACGCTCAACGGTGCGACGGAATGCGGCATCGCGATCGGCCTCGAGCGCGGGCGTGCGTGCAAGCATGCTATCGACAAACAGGGTGCTCGACGCGGAAAGCGACACGCCGTCGAGCAAGTCGACCGCATCGACGCCCAGGTCCTCGGCAAGACCAAACGCGGCACGGGCACCCTCGTCCAGCGTACGATGTCGCCGGACGTCAGGCGCGCAAACGCCTGGTGGCGCTTATACGAGTCCAGATAGATGGCAAGGTCTGCCGCTGAAAGGCCGCTCGCGCCCAGTTCGACGTCGAGCAGGTTACTCTTGACGGTCGCGCGCACCGAAAGCTTGGGCGCAGGGCGCACCGAAATCTGGCGCAGACGATCGCTGAGCATGACCTCGCCCAGCTCGGACAGGGCGGACAGACCCTCGGTCAGCAGGCAGAACAGGCACTCATCGCGTTCCCCAAACGCCAGGCCGCCCTCGTAGAAATCGAAGTACAGAGCCGCTGTATCCATAACGCGAAACTCCGCTACCTCGTCGCGGGGCGGCACGCCGGGGCGTTGCTCTTCGAAGGGACTGCCCGGAGCGCCCAGGCTAAAGAGATCTGCCGACCAGTCGCCGTAGGAAACCGTAATCTTGCAGGTCACAAGCCCGTCATCGACACCGATTGCCATGGCAAAAGCTCGGCTCGGGCGCCACGGTGTCGAGCACGGCGGGAGCGGTGAGGTCGGTATAGTCGCGCAGCACGGGCAGCGCCATGCGGCAGAATTCGCCCACCTGCTCGGCGGCGATATGGACCGGCGTGCGGCAGGGCAGCAGCAGACGCGACAGAAACGGTGCGGCATGCTGGGCAAACGCCGCATCGGCGCGGCGCGCGCGGTGCGTGTCGACCAGATAGGCAACGTCGCCCGAGACAAAGCAGTACATATCGGCGGGCAGGCGCAGATCGTAGCTGCCACCAGCCGCCGGCGCGATTTTTGGCGGCGAGGAGCGGTGGTTGTTTTGCCGAGGCCTCGTCCTCCCCCCACCGGCGACAACTCAACCGCCACCTCGTAGGAACGATGCGTCGTCGTTCCCCGCGACCAGGCGGGCTCAAAGGAAATGGTCCGGCCACGCAGCAAGTCCAGCATGTATACGATGTCATGCTCGGACAGCGGCAGCTGGCGCTCGGCGACAAAGCCGCTGCGTGCAAAATCGTACGACGCCGAACGCGAACTTGTGATGTCGCTCAGATACACAACCGTTGCCACAACAAGGTCGAGTAGGCGCACCGAAACCTCGTCGAAGGCCTCGGGCGCATGGAGGAATGTAAGCTTTTTGCCGTACGAGAACGTGCCGCCGCGCACGTAAGCGGCGGCCATGCCGTCGATGTCCTTGACCACGTAGGACACCGAGCCGCAGCGGATACGAAGCTCGAGCGCCCAGCTAAAGCGGTCGGCAAACAGCGGATTGTAGTACGGCACCAGCGAGGGCTCCAACACCGCCTTGGGGGCATCGGGATCGACAGTGCCGGCGAGCTTGCGGCGCATGCCCGCCAGCTCATCCATGCGCGCGTCCGAAAGATCGGAGAGCGCCGCCACAAGGCTCGGGCTCGTGGGGACGGGCGCCGGGAAGGGAAAGTTAGGGTTGACCGCTGGTGCGGCGGACGAGGGACGCGCGGCTTGCTTGGGCGCCGCCGTAAACGTGCGGACCGGCGTGCGCAACCCTTCGACGGGCTCGGCGCCGCTGGCATCCAGGTACGCCAGAGCCGTGGCAATAGCGTGCTTGCACATACCGGGGTAACGATAGGCGGCGGGGCAATCGCAGTCGTAGTCGATAACCTCGTGCTCGTCCATGTCGAGCGCCACGTGCGTCTTGTACAGGTCGCCGCGCGAGCCGCGCACCGTGCCCTCGATAGTCACATTTTTGGAGAAGCGCGAGCCGGAGTCCTCGATCGACAGCACGGCGCCGTTGAGCATGAGCGAACGCCCCTTCATAAAGGTACTGCCGAGCGCCGCCTCCTTGCGAAGCGCCTGCACAAACGTCCCCTGCGCCATCACTTCCTCCAATCTCACCCCGGGTAGCTCGCAGCAACGCCGTCCCTAGATAACCGTCACGCGGCCCTGGTTGCCGACGATCGCCTTTGCCTCTGCCAGCAGCGGAATCGAGCGTGCGTTGACCTTGGCCGGTACCTCGGCACGTAGCACGCGCCCGTCGACTTGCTCAATAAAGATCTCCACGCGGTCGCCGCCCGGGTTGGTAGTGAGCACCGTGGCCAGGCGCGCCATATTGCCCTGGGCTAAAGCGGCTGTTGGGCACCATGACCTCAAAGACCTTGGGCTTGTTTTTCTCCTCGTTTAGCTCCAGCGGCACGATCTCCTGCGCGATGATCTGGTCGCCGCGGTCCGAGCGCTCGAGCTTGCCCTTTAATGCGCACAAACGCGTCGGACAGTTGCGCGCCGGTCTCGGGATCGACCTCGCCGTACAGGTACCCCTCGGCCTCTTTGTAGGTCTTGGGGAACACCACGACCGTGGCCTCGCCTTCCATGTCTTCGAGCTGCACGATGCCCATGGGGTCGCCGTTTTTGGTCACGCGCTTGGACACGCTCGAGACCATGCCGGCCCACCACAGTGCCTTGCCCTCGGGAATCTCCTGGTTGATGGTGCCGCCCGTAGGATTCTGAACTTCGTAGCCGGTGTCGATCTGCGAGAACGAGAAGTCGCGCGCTTTGCTGAGCGCATACTCAAACGGGCGCAGCGGGTGGTCCGAGACATAGATGCCCAGAACCGCCTTCTCTTGGCTCAGCTTAAGGTGGCGGTCCCACTCCTGGCCGTCCGGATCGGGCACGCTCACCTCGAAGCCCGAGCCCTCAACGTCGCCGAACATGTCGAAGAACGACGTCTGGCCGCTCGCGCGATCCTTTTGGCGCTTCACGGCGGCATCGATGATGTTCTCGGGGTTGTTCTTGTCCACAAAGTGCATCATCTGGCGGCGCGGATAGCCCGTGGAGTCGAAGGCGCCTGCCTTGATGAGCGATTCGATCACGCGACGGTTGGCCTGGCTGGAGTCCACGCGCTCGACAAAGTCGTGCAGCGTCTTAAACGGACCGCCCGCCTCGCGCTCGGCGATAATCGCCTGCGCCACGCCGGTGCCCACGCCGCGGATGCCGGCCAGACCAAAGCGCACGCCTTCCTTGGTAGCCGTGAACTCGGTACCGGACTCGTTGACATCTGGCGACAGCACGGGGATGCCGTCGTGACGGCATGCCGAGACGTAGTGCACGATCTTGTCGGTCTTGCCCGTATAGGACGTCAGAACGGCCGCCATGTACTCGTGCGGATAGTGCGCCTTGAGCCACGCCGTCTGCATAACCAGAATGGCGTAACCGGCGGAGTGCGACTTGTTGAAGGCGTAGGACGCGAACTCGAGAACATCGTCCCAAATCTTCTGGGCGACCTCGCGCGTGTAGTTGTTCTTGATAGCGCCGTTCATCCAGTGGTCGTAGGTGGTCTCGTCCGAGCCATCCTCCCAGTGGAGCACCGTCGACGTGAGCAGCTTGATCTTCTTCTTAGCCACGGGCTTGCGGATACGCGAGTCCGATTCGCCCTTGGAGAAGCCGCACATCTCGACGGAGATGAGCATAACCTGCTCCTGGTAGACCATGGTGCCGTAGGTTTCGCCCAGGGATGTCGTCCAGACGGTCGTCGTAGGAGACAGCCGGCTCCTTGCCGTTCATACGGTTGATGTAGGACGAAACCATGCCGGCGCCCAGCGGGCCCGGGCGGTACAGGGCGATCAATGCTACGACGTGCTTGTACTCGGTGGGCTTCATGTTCTTGATCGTGGCCGTCATGCCGGCGGACTCGACCTGGAAGACGCCGGCAGTGTGGCCGGAACCCATGAGCTTAAAGATCTCGGGATCATCAAAGGGAATCTCTTCCTCTTTGATGTCGATGCCGAAGTTCTTTTTGATGTTTGCCTTGGCCTTGGAGATAACCGTCAGCGTGCGCAGGCCCAAGAAGTCCATCTTGAGCAGGCCCATGTCGGCAACGGTATGGCCCTCGTACTGGGTAATCTCGACGCCGCCCTTGGTATCGAGCTTGGTGGGCACGTGCTCGTTGACGGGGTCGCGGCAGATCAGAACGGCGCACGCGTGCACGCCCTCGCCACGGGTGAGGCCCTCGATCGAGAGCGCCGTGTCGATGATGCGGCGGGCGTCGTCGTCCTTTTTATAGGCCTCGGCAAAATCTGGGTTAAACAGATCCTCTTTGCCGGGTTGCTTTTCGAGTACCTGCTTGAGTTTGACCTTGGGGTCGCTCGAGACCATCTTGGACAGGCGCTGACCCATGTAGACCGGGTAGTCCAGGACGCGCGCGGCGTCGTTGATGGCCTGTTTGGCCTTAATGGTCGAGTAGGTGATGACGTGGGTGACCTTCTCGGGGCCGTAGAGCTGGCGAACGTGCTCCACGACCTCGAGGCGCCGCTCGTCGTCGAAGTCCATATCGATATCGGGCATCTCGGTACGCTGCGGAGACAGGAACCTCTCGAACATCAGGCCGTTTTCGAGCGGGTCGAACGCGGTGATGTTCATGGCATAGGCGACGATAGCGCCGGCTGCCGAGCCACGGCCGGGGACCGACGCCGATGCCGTTATCCTTGGCCCATTGCACGTACTCGGCAACGATCAAAAAGTAGGCGGCAAAGCCCTTGTCGCAGATGACCTTGTATTCGTACTCAAAGCGCTCTTTGATGTTGACTCCGCCGATCTCGCGCGTGGCCCAGTCGTCACCATAGTGCTGGCGCAGGCCCTTCTCGCACTCGCGGCGGAACTGACTCTCGTGCGTCTCGCCCGGATCGAGCAACGGGAAGCGCGGCAGGATGATGGAGTCCCAGTCCAGCTCCACGTAGCACTTGTCGGCGATCTCGAGCGTGTTGTCGCAGGCCTCGGGGCAATACGGGAACATCGCCCGCATCTCCTCCTCGGTCTTCATGTAAAACTCCGAGCCGGTCATGCGCATGCGGTTGGGGTCGTCGACCTTGGCGTTCATGCCGATGCACATGATGACGTCCTGCACGGGCGCGTCCTCGCGGCGCAGGTAGTGGAAGTCGTTGGTCGCGATGACCTTGACGCCCACCTGTTTGGCGATGTCGATGAGCGTGCGGTCCATCTGCTCGTCGGTCAGACCGTTGTCGGTGGTGATGCCGTGTTCCTGGATCTCGATATAAAAGTCGCCGGGGTCGAAGGTGTCGCGGAAGGTCTCGGCCCATTTGATGGCACCCTCCATGTCACCGCGGTCGATGTACTTGGGAATGATGCCCGCGATGCAGGCGCTGGTGCAGATCATGCCCTTGGCGTGGCGGCGCAGGTTGTCGAGCGTCACGCGGGGCTTATAGTAAAAGCCCTGCACGGCGGCCTCGGAAACCGTCTGCATCAGGTTGACGTAGCCCTCCTGGTCCTTGGCCAGAAGGATCATATGGTAGAGCTCGGGCTTGTGGTCGCGGGCGAGCGTCTCGTCCGGCGTAAAGTAGACCTCGCAGCCAAAGATGGGTTTGATGACCAGGGGCGGCTTGAGCTCGTCGATGTTGCCCTTCTCGTCCCACATGGCCATGTCCTTCACATACTGGGCATGCTCGCGCGGGTTTTCCTCGGGATCGGGCTCCACCAGCTCGTCGCGGCGGTCCTTTTCCAAGAAGGCCTTGTCGTGGCTCCAGGTTTTGTACTCGGGCGTGTTGTGGTTGACGGCGTCGCAGGCCAGCGCCAGGTCGGGCACGCCGTACATGTAGCCGTGGTCGGTGATGGCCACGGCGGGCATGCCCAGCTCAACGGCACGGTTGACCATATCCTGGATACGGGTTGCGCCGTCGAGCATGGAGAAAACAGTGTGATTGTGCAGATGGACGAATGCCATGTGATGAGCTCCGATGCGGGTTCGTGTTCTGACTGAACGATTTTACCGCACGGCGCGGATAGCACCCGAACCTAGCCAAACCAACACGGGTAGTCAATTTGGGACCTTCAAAAAGGGGAATGAGGGCATCCAGATATATCGAGTATTACTGGAACCCCGGCGATGCGCGGAATGATTTGTGACGAATAGTCATGTCCATCAAGAAGGCTCGACGCTTCGGATAGCTCGTCAATCGATATATCAATTCTTGGAGACCTGTATTCCAACCATTTTTAATGAAACAGCGGCGGTAATTGCTATCGCGATTGCACCAATAATACCGAGCGCTATCTGAACGGGATATAACCCCAACACATGTCCAAATATGGAGAAAAAACACTGCAGAAAAAGAGAGCCCTTACCAGAGACGCGACGGAAAGGATCGTCGCGCGGAGATCGTCCGCTATCGCGTCTTGGATTAAGTTTTCCGAAGTGATGTACACCACTTCTGGGAGAAAACAAAAGCACCATGCTAAGGCCAAACAAACACAGCGGATTTGAAGCGAACCACGGAAGAATCATGAAAAGGCCAGCCTCGATTAGCATCGAGCCGAGCATGGTATTTCTTTTCCCGAAACGCAATGAGAAGAAATCTGCTGCAATGTAGGCCGTCGCATTTACTGCATAGGATGCACCGAAAAAGATTCCTATTATGGAGACGGGAGCATCAAATGCGTTCGAATACCAACTGATTCAAGTTGTAATAACTCCCATAGAATCCATCGAGCATGCTTGTGCCGATTAGAAGAAGCAATACCGCAAAAGCGGATTTTCCAACACGCCAGGTTTCGCGTCTGAACATCTTGGCCGCGTCAAACCTTCCCTTTTTCAGAGCTTTCAGAACGGGTCGCTTCCGTCCTCTCAATGGGATACAGAAGGAAAAAGCTGCAGGAGATAGAAAACGGAGACACATACGTAGAGGGCGCTCCAAGATACTTGGGCAATGAAAGATCCGAGCACAATCGCCATTCCCGTAGCGATTGATTGCGCGGCAAGCAGCCGAGCGTTGATGGTGAGGAAACGCTCTCCTTGACCGGCATTCCGGGCAATTTCATATAAAAGTGCTTGTTCGGATCCCGATTGAAGGGAGTAGGCGAGTGCCTCAACAAGGGAGAGCACGACTAGAAAGGGACCTGAGAGCAACAGCATGCCAGCCGTATGGAAGAAAAGCAGCAGCACGCCCACTTGAATCGAAAACTTCTGTCCAAAGAAATCGCCTATCAGCCCTGTTGGCAGCTCGAGGACGACCGTTGTAATGTTAAACAGGGCTTGATAAAGCGCGATTTCCGTGACAGACATTCCTTTCTCCGCAAGGAAAAGTAGAAACACTCCCCGATTTAAAACAAATCCCGCGAGAACGAAAAAGGCGGAATAGATGTGCAGTTGCGTAGCGGCATTCTTATTCATTTGGCACTTCCATCAACTACTTTTGTCGGGCCGCTCGCTACTGACTCGAAGCCTGAAGTGTTCACAGTTGATGTGAAGAGCGGTAAAACTTTTGCACAGGGTATCAATGGAATACATCCGAAGCGTTTTCGGCAGTATCATCGGCGAAGGCGGGATTAGCCTTTACGCGGCGCTCACCCTCGATATATTTGACGATTTGATCAATCGTCTGGTTGGCGTGGCTCTTGAGCTTGCGCTCATAGAAGAAGAGGCCGAGCTTGCCGCGCCGTGCCAGACGTGTTGCCACCCACACCCTGAAAATCCTCGGTATAGGTGAGCTCGCAGACACCATCGCCAGCAGGTGCAGCCTCATAGCGCATAGTATTGATGCCCGCCGCATACTGAAAACGGACCTCATAGAGACACGGGTAGTCAAAGTGCTTGATTTTAACCTTGATCGCCATGCCCTTGGCCTTGCCTTTTTGCGGACTGGGCGCGCTTCTCGTACTTATAGCCGTTGAGCTTGTTGCGGCTGGGACGCTTGCCCGTGGCATTCTCGATATCCTGCATGATGGACCCCGCCAGAGCGTCAAAAAGCTCCTCCGGCGTCACCTTAAGCGTTTTGGTGAGCTGCATGATGGCTCCTTATTCGTTTGAACCGTTCGAGCCATTGTACCGCCCCCCAGGCTCTCCCATGCGTTGCGGTGAAATGCGGACTGTTTGGCGGCTTTTTGGCCAAAACAGTCCGTATTCCACCGCAAGTTATCTGAGGGCTAGAGGTTGTAGGTGACTACTTGAGGTTCGGCGGGTTCGACGAAGATGGCTGGATTCGCCTGCTCCACGCGGACGAACTTGACGGTCACGGTCTCAAAGCCCGCCTTGTGCAAAACATCCGCGTAGACGCGCGCCTGCAGGGCGTGCTTCTCCTGCAGCTGTTCCGGCGTCTCGTCCGGCGTGCCGCCCGTCTTGTAGTCGATGACCAGCGCGCGTGACGAATCCGCCGGGTTCGTCGCCAAAGCGTCGATGGCGCCTTCGGCATATGCACCGTAGCGAGCGATGTCCTCGTCCTCGCAGCCCAGCGAAAAGAATGGCACCTCGGCGCGAACGCACGGCCAGGCAAGCAGCTCGGCACGGACCGCCGACTTGAGCCAGCGGTCCAGGGCAACGCCGAAGCGTTCGCGCTGCTCCGGCGTCAGGCACCACAGGCACGCCAGCGCATCGGCACGCTCGGCGGGCAGCGCATCGGCACCCATCTCGATCAGCCACTGGCAGGCGGCATGGAACGCCGAGCCCAGCGCCATGGGGTTGCCGGCGGGCTCAACGACGGCCACGTCCGCATCGGCCATCTCCGAGCCATCCGACTCTGCATCATCGCCAGCCTCGTCCATGGGCACGTGCGCCTCGGCGGCACGGTCCTCGGACTCGGCATGCAGCGCCGCGGCAATTGACGAGTAGCTGTACGAATCGCGCTCCGGATACGGGCATGTGCCCATGCGCACGCCCACCGCCTGGGGATACACGAGCTCAAACGCATCGGGCTCGGGGTCGGCAGGACCGGGAACGGCGGCGCGGGCATCTGCACCGGCACCCTCCGGCTCCGCATCGCCGCGGACAAGCCTGCCCTCGGCATCCAGCGAAGCGTTGCCTCAAACGCCTGCTCGCCAAAGGTAAAGTCCGAAAGCGAAATGAGCTCGTAGTCGCCCGGCTGGGAGTTGTCGAACACCAGGCGGTCGCTATCGAGCTGCGGCGTGTCCAGAGCGTCGGTCGGCAAAATACGGCGCAGCACGTCGTAGGTCAGATCCGTCTCGACATCGAAGGTCGGCGCCGTCACCTTGCCGCGGCTCACGCCGGCATCCATCGCCAGAATGACCAGCTCTCGTGCACGCGTCATGGCGACATAGAGCAAGCGGGCCCGCTCCTCGAGCGAAAGCTGCAGGTCGTCGTTGCGCAGGCGAGCAAATGCCTCGGCGGGAGAACCCGTCGCGCAGACGTCCTCCATGAGCTCCGGCGGCAGCCACAGCGACGTGCCCTTGCCCTTAAACGCGTGCTCAAACTGCTTTTTGACGTCATCGCCCTTTACGAACGTGCCGTCCGCGAGTTTAACGCCGTCGAAGCGTGCCGGCAGCGCCACGACCTGCGCTCCGCCATCGACGCGACCCATCTGTGCCGCACCCGAGGACTTACGCACGCCAAAGCACTCGGCGACCGCCACGACCGGATATTCCAGACCCTTGGAGGCATGCACCGTCATGATGCGTACCGCGCCGTCACCCTCCTCGTTGAGCGCGCCCGGGGCCTCCTTGCCCGCCAAGAAGCGGTCGAAGGCCAGCGCGATGGAACGCGGCGAGTTGCCGAACTCGGCCTCAGCCTCAGCCACGGCGTCGAGCGCCTTGAGCACGTTGGCGGCAATGGCCTTGCCCTCGGGGCCGCGCTGCGCCAGGCGCACAAACCAGCCGGAGGCGTTGACCACGTCGCGCGCGATGGCGGCGAACGAATCGCGGCCCGCGCGACGAAGCGCATACCGCAGCACCTCGCGGGCGCGCTTCACAAGCGGCAAGTCTTGCAAACCCGGCACGTCGGAATCGCTCATGATGCCCGCGTCGATATTCCGGCGCGAGGTCTCCCCCGTCTCGCTATCGAGCTTGGTCGCCAGCGCCAGGAACTCCTGGGCGCCGAGCGCAAACATCGGCGAGGCGAGCAGTGGCATAAGGCCCTGCGCCGTATCGGCCGGATTGGCGAGCGCACAAACCAGGGCGCGCACCGTCTGCACCTCGGCTGCCTGGGCAAAGACCGAGCCGCCCGCGATGACGCAGTCGAGTCCCTGGTCGCGGAAGGCCTGGGCATAAACGTCGGCGTTGGTCATGCGACCCAGCAGCAGCACCATGCCGCCCTGGGGCTGGCCGGCATCGGCAAGCGCGCGAAAGCGCTCGGCGATCGCACGGGCCTTGGCCTGCGTGCGCTCCTGTGTACTGCCGCCGGCAACAAAGAGGGCCTGGCGACGCGAGGCGTCTGCCACCAGCGTGTCCTTGCGGCCGTCGCTCGCTTCAAGATCCAAAAAGCCCTGCATCAGGCCGCCGTCATCGCCGTCGAAGACGCGTGCCACGTAACGCAGCACCTCGTCATGGCTGCGGAAGTTGCGCACGAGCTTGACGAGTTCGCCGCCGGCAGGGGCGTCGGCCACGGCAGTCGCCTCGGGCGCGGCAGACGAGCCCACCTTGCGCTCCTGACGACGGAACACCTCGACCTCGGCGCCACGGAAGCGATAGATGGACTGCTGCGCATCGCCCACGGTACACAGCGCGCGCTCCCCCGCACCGGTCAGGTAGCGTATCAGATCGACCTGCATCTGGTCGGTATCCTGAAACTCATCGATCATGACCATCTTAAAGCGGCCCTCGTACGCAGCACGGATGGCCGGGTAATCGCGCAGGGCCTCGTAGGCCATACGCAGCAGGTCGTTATTATCGAGGGCGGACTGGGCAGCCTTCAATGCGCGATACTCGGCCTCCACGGAACGGGCCAGCCCACCAGCGCATCGAGCGCCGGGCCACCGCAGGCGAGCACGATATTGATAAACGCATCGGCGGCCTCGGCCTTGAGCAGTTCGACCTGCTCCTTGGGGAATGCCTTGCTCGCGCGCGGCATGGTGCACGACATCATGAGTCGCGCCGCATCGGCCATGGTCTTGCCGCTCGCCTCGAATGCGTCGATGGCGTCGAGTGCCACCTGCGCCTTTTCGGTCGCCGCCTTGCTTGCGCCCAGCGCCGCGCGATAGGCATCGGCGAGTGCCGAGGTATCGGCCTGGCCGCGCGCCACGCGCGCGTCGTCCATACCGCCCGGCAACTGGCTCGACAGCTCCAGCAGCTCGCGCACCAGACCCTTGACGGTCGTACCGCCGCCAAAGGAACCGCCCTCGCCCGCCATGGGATACCAGGCGTAGAGGGCCTTGAGCGATGCCGCGAGCTCGGGGGCGGCATCGGGCGCCGTCGCGCGGGCCAACACATGCTCAACAGCCTGGTCCATAAGCTCGTCGGTATCGGTGAGCACCGTGAACTCGGGATCGATACCCAGCTCCAACGCGTGTGCGCGCAGGATACGCGAGCACATGCCGTGAATGGTCGAAATCCACGCGTCGTCGACGGTCAGTGCTTCCTCGTCCATGCCCTCGTCGATAAGCGCACGGCGCACGCGGTCGCGAATCTCGGCCGCGGCATCTTTGGTAAAGGTAATGGCGAGCACCTGGTCCAGATGCTCAACGAACGGACCGGATTCGGGCGAGAGCGTAGACGATGCGGCGCGTGAGGGTAAAGGTCTTGCCCGAACCGGCGCCCGCCGAGACAAACAGCGGACGGTCGAGCGTTTTGACAATCTGCAGCTGTTGCGGCATCAAAGTCGAAAGATCCATGGTCTACACGTCCCTCCTTACAAACGTTCCTTCGTGGTTATACGAGCAGCGCGCATGCGCGGCCTGAGCCGACGCCGGGTCGACGGCGGCAACGTTGCCCGCCTCGAGCTCGCGCAGGCGCTCGGCGATGCCGGCCTCCACGCGATCGAGCAGGGCGTCGAAGTCCATGCTGCCACCCTCGCCCGGGAAGCCCTTCTTGAGGCCCGGGATGCGACCGTCACCGCGCTCTTCCTCGAGCAACTCGGCGCTCGCCGCACCGCGCAGCGCGGGCTTGCCACCCTTGGTCGAAAAATAGAGCGCTGCACGGGTATCCAAGCCCAGTGCCCGACGCATGGCCTGCGCGTAGATGAGCGTTTGGGTATGGGGCGGCAGCCAGCGCGGGTCGTCGATGGGAGCCTCGCCCGTCTCCTCGTCACGCACCGTGGGGTCGGCAAGCTTAAACTCCTCGACACCCGAACGATGCTTGTAGTCGATTACCACGGCGCGATTCTCGGCATCCACGTCTACGCGGTCGATGCGCCCGCCAAGCGGCCAACCGGCATACTCGACCTTGAGCTCGTTGAAGGCGAACTCCAGGTAGCGCGGGGCAAAGGGGGCAAGTGCCTCGGACTCGTAGGCAAGCACGCCCTCCAGCTGCGGCAAGATCTCGGCCACTTGGCGCTCCTCCACCGTAGAGAGCGGCACCAGCGGGCCCTCCGTGCCGCGCTTGCCGGCGTGCTCGGCCAACGTCTCGTCAAAGACCTCGTGCAGCAGCTCCTGTGCACGCGGCAGATTCTCGGGCGTCACGCGCTCCATGCCTTCTTGGGGCAGACGGGCATGCAGATGCTCCAGCACGTCATGGACAAAGTTGCCCTTCTCCATGTTGCCAAAGCCAGCGTCGATCGACTGGGGCTTAACGCGATACGAGACGAACCAGCACAGCGGGCAGGTGGAATAGACCTCGATCTGCGAGGCGGACGTCAGACGCGGCACAAGCGGCGCGTCCTCACCCTCGCCATCGCGACGGCACAGGACCAAATACGGAATGGCTTCATCGCTCAGATGCTGAGGAGCTTCACAGGTCACGCGCTCGCGCCTAAGACCTTCGCCTGCCGCGGGATCAAAGTCGGCGATGATATCGCCCTCGCCCGCGCGCATGGGCTTGGCAGCGCCAGCGGCCTCGGCATGTGCCCACAGCTCGGTCCATACGGCTGCCGGGTAGCACTCGCGCGCCTGGCGATCGTGCGTCACGCGGGCAAGCGTAACCGGACCGCGCGCCGCGTGCATCGCGCGGCCAAAGCGCACGCGCAGCAGGGCAGCGGGCTCCAAAGACACGCCGTCGCGGCGCAGCTCGGCTGTCAACGTGGCAAGCGGGCCCTCTTCGTGCGAAAGCGGATAGCTGTCCAGGTCGACATCGGCAAACAGCACGGCATCGTAGCTGCCGAGGGCGAAGAACCGACGCATCGGCAAGCGACGCGAAGCGCACTTGTGCTCGTGGTGTGCGATCGACCTCGTAGGTCTCGTAATCGTAGGCGGTGCTGCGCTTGTCTACCTTGGTGCGAACGCCGTCGAGCACGGGCACGGTCGCCGCCTGCGACACGTCGAGCGCGCGGGCGTCGTTCATAAGGATGTCGATGTCATGGCGCAGCAGAGCCGTCTCTGCCTGGCGACGGGCCTGGCCGTCAAGGCCGCCTAGAGCGCGATCGGGCAACGCCTCGGCAACGGCAAGCATGGCCTTAAGCGCCGTCACGGGCTTGTCACGCCACAGCGCCTGGAACACGTCCGAGACCACACACGGTACGTTCTTAAACCAGTTATCGTCGCTCGTCGCCTTGCGCGCGCCCCTCACCTGGCCCTGAACGCTCTGCAGCAGGCTCTTGACGCCCGCGGTAGTCTTGCTGCGCGAGAGACGCATATTCTTATCGAAGGTACGGGCATTGACGGCATCAGCGCCCGAAAGCGGACTGTAGATCCAGTCGGTAAGCTCCGGCGCGGGCCACCACTCAGTCTTGGAAGCGGTGCCCTCGTCGGCGGCTTTCATACGCTCGATCAGGTTGGCGAGCGCCGTAAACTGCCTGCCCGCGATGGACTGGGAAAACGCCGTGAACTCAGTCGTCTCGGCCGCAATGTGACGCGCCGCCAAACGGGCGGCGAGCTCGCCGAACAGCTGGGGTGCCCGGGCAGAAACGACGAGCACGCGCACGGGGTCGGCGGGCGTTGCAGTAGCTTTATCGGCCTTGGACTCCTTGTGCGCTTTCACCAACTTATCGATGGCGTCCGCATAAGCATGAGCACGGGCATGGGGGCCAGCGACCTCAATAAAGGCAGGCTGAGCGGCGGTCCCGCAAGCGACATCAGACGCGACGGCGTCCTCCCCCAGCGGCGCGGCCTCAAACAGCACGCCGCGGGCATCAAATGCCGCGGCAAGCTCCTCGCGCATCGCCGCCTGCTCGCGGGCAAGCAGCACGACGACCTCTCCCCCATTGTTCGCCACGGCAGACAGCAGCTCGAGCAGACCGTGCGTAAACGACGTGATACCGCGCACGCATACGACGCGAGTGCACGCCGGCAGGCTATCGGCCAGGACACTGGTCATAATGTCAGCTGCCTCGCAGGGCTCAACCATATCTCGACGGTCCAAACCGCCCGCGTAGGCGCGCAAAAGCTCGAACACACGAGCCTCGGCATCGCTTTTTGGCTCAGGCTGGCAGTTGTCGCCACGGCATCGTTCGGCACCCGTCCCCGCAACGCCCGGCAACACGTCGCGGGCCATGCGCGCGAGCATGCGCACTGTGCCCTGGCTGCGCGAAAGCGGCTGCAGGTCGGCATCGTCGAGACGCGTGACCATGTCCGAAAACAGCATCTGGCGCTGCAGGTTGTCGACGAAACCGCGCCCGTCGCCCATAAGCTCCCAAAGCGAGCGAAGCCACGATGTAGGCGTCTTGTAGTCGATACCCAGCGAAACGCCGGCTTCCGCCGCATCATGACGGCACAGGTCGAGCTCGGCAAACGTTGGCGCCAGCAGCACGGCACGCCCGTGGCGGGCAATAAGGTCGGCAAGCAGCGCCGACTCGGCATCGCTCAAATCCGTGCCGGCATTGGTGGTATAGATTCGAACAGGCATGGTCCTCCGCTCAAACTGTTCGCAATAATCAATGTATCCATCCTACCCGCCCAAGCGGACACATTTGCCCCACGCCAACAGATTTGATCCCTTGAGGACGGAGGAAAATGGATCACAGAGGGGGTCAGTCTAACCCGGTGATCCGTTTTCCTCCGTCCCCAAGGGATCAAAAAGCCGCCCCCGGAGGGACGGTTCTTCGTAATTCAATGTTGTCGCTGGCCTACTCGCCATCCTCCAACTTAATGAGGATCTTGCGGTAGCCACCGTACTCGCCGTTCAGCGCCTTTGAAACGCGGCTCACCGTGGTGGACGAAGCGCCGGTACGGGCCTGAACCTCAACATAAGGCTCGCCCTCGTCCAAATAGCGCGCAACCTGCAAACGCTGAGAAAGGTCGCAAATCTCGCGCGGCGTGCAGATATCGGTCAAAAACGCTTGGATATCCTTCTCGTCGTCCAAAAGGCTAAATGCGTGGACCAGCTGCTTGACATCAGGCTTGTCAAACATGTTCTCGATATTCATCGATCACCGCCAAACCCGCCAAAAGGCATCGAAGTTGATACTGACATCGGGCATCGTTCGCCCGTTCTATGCAATAGGGCAACGCCTGTGGCTTTTGCCCGTAGCAGTGTAGCACACCACCAAACTAAAGCGACAAGACTCTCTGCCAGCGGCGCGTTTTTCAGGACGACCTTGATTATCGACTTCATCCGAACACCTCCCACATTCATCCGTACATGTACGGATGAATGTGGGAACCCGATACCCTGAGGGCCGGACCGGCCGGCCCCGGAAGATCGGAGGACGGCATGTCCGGAAAGAGGAAGAAGGGTTCCGCGAAAGCGGCCCCGAGGGCCTACGGAAGGCTCACGAGGCACGAGCGGGACACGGTCCAGAGGATGCTGGAGCGCGGGGCCTCGTGCAGGGAGATCGCGAGGGAGCTGGGCAGGTCGCCCTCGACGGTGAGCGCCGAGGTGGCGTCGCACAGGTTCGTGACGGCGCCGAAGCCCAGGCGCGGCGAGCGCGTGGGCGCCGACACCGACCTGTCGGCGGCCTGCCCGCGCCTGGCGGCGTGGCCGCGCTGCTGCAACGGGTGCGGCCGCTACCGCGCGATGGGCTGCAAGCGCCGCCCGCACGTCTTCTACGAGGCCCGCGCCGCGCAGCTGTGTGCCGACTCGGTGCTCGTCTCGTCCAGGCGCGGGATAGACGCCGACGAGCCGGCCGCGGCGGCCAGGCTGGAGGCCATCAGGGACTGCCTGCGCCGGGGCTCTCGCCCGAGCAGATGGCCGCACGCAACGGAGGGCCGGTGGACCTGTCGCCGTCGACCATTTACCGCTGGGTCGCGGCGGGCTACGACGGCATGACCAACATGGAGCTCAGGCGCAAGGTCGGCTACAGGCCGAGGAGGCGCGCCGCCGTCCGGGCGGCCACGCGCCACTCCGCCCGCAGGTCATACGCCGCGTTCCTCGCCCTCGGGGAGGACGCGTGCGCCGCGGCCTGGGAGATGGACACCGTCGAGGGCGCCCGGGAGGACTCGGCCTGCCTGCTCACGCTGCTCCACCGCCCCAGCAGGCTCCAGCTGGCGCTCCTGCTCGGGGAGAAGACCTCCGGGTGCGTCGCGGCCGCCCTGGAGGGCGTCCGGGCGGTCCTCGGCGCAGACGGGACGCGCCGCGTGTTCCGCGCCGTGCTCACCGACAACGGCGCCGAGTTCTCCGACGAGGGCGCGATCGCCGCGCTCCTCGGCGAGGGGCCCGGCGAGACGAGGCTGTTCTACTGCGACCCCAGGCGAGCGACCAGAAGGGCGCCTGCGAGCGCAACCACGTCGAGATCAGGAAGCTGCTGCCCAAGGGCGCCGGGCTCAGGTTCGACCGGCTATCCCCGGCCGACCCGGCGCTCGCCATGTCGCACGTGAACTCCGAGCCCCGCGGCGCGCTCGGCTTCTCGACGCCCGCGCGCGCCTTCAGGGCGATGCTCGGGGACGATGCGGCGGCGCTGCTTGACGCCTACGGCGTGGAGGATGTGCCTCTGGCCGAGCTCGACCTGACGCCGGGACTCATCGAGAGGGCGCGCGCAGAGAGGGGCGATGCCCCGCTGGCCTAGCCTGAAGGCAAAACGGAATAGACTGACCGACCGTCCGGCTGAGTCTGGGAAGAGGTGCCGGGCGGAGGGCGGAGCATGGCCACCGGACCCATCGAAACACATCTCCACCGTTCCTTCAACTGGGAAAACGGCGCCCCCGGGGCCCGGATGGGGCCTCGGGGGCGTTCGGCTAGCTGCGGGAACGGCCTGTCCGCCTAATGTGTTCGGCTGAGATCGGAAATCAACCTTTTTCAGGACGAACGCCGTTTAGAAACCATATGCGCACGTAAGCTCCACGAATATTTGAGACAATGGGCGACCAGACACCGCGGCGCGCCCGCGCAACCATCCAGGTCGCCGCCGTAAGCCGCTTCACGCGACGCCAGCAATCCCGGCGCAAGAAAGGATTCACGCCATGCGCTTTATGCTTAACTGGCTCTTCACCTCGATCGCCATCGCGATCGCCACGTTCCTCGTCCCCGGTATCCAACCCTTCGGCTTTGCCGAGACCTGGGTCTGCTTTGCCTTTGTGGGACTGTTCCTGAACATTGTCGATTCGTTCGTCAAACCGTTCCTGACCGTCATCTCGCTGCCGCTCACGATCATTACGCTGGGCATTTTTCCAGCTTGTCGTCAACAGCTTTATGCTTGAGCTCGCGAGTTACCTGTCGGTCAATCTGCTGGGCGCGGGTATCTCCATTGCCAGCTTTGGATCGGCCTTTATGGGCAGCATCCTGGTGTCCATCATGCGCAGCATTCTCGACAGCATCGCCGAGGACTAAAACGGCCATTCCGGCCGTGTCCGTCTCAACAGCCCAAAACGAAGGCCGCCCATCGCAAAAATGGGCGGCCTTCTTATTTGCCAAGTTTCAAAGGGCGAGAGAATCTACCATTTCTACCCCGTCCCCAAATGCAGGTGTGGGTTAGATGACGTAGTCGTAGCCATGGTTGGGAGCGACAAGTTGATCGAGCGTCACACCGTCGAGGTAGTCGTTGATGAGCTTGTCCAGGTTCTTCCACACGTCGAGCGTGGGGCACTCATCCGAACGCGAGCAGCCCTTGCAGTCGCCATCCAGGCAGGCGACCGGCGCCAGGCTGCCCTCGGTCAGGCGCAGGATCTCGCCCACCGTGTACTGCTCGGGCGGGCGCGTGAGCACGTAGCCGCCGCCCTTGCCGCGCATGCCCGAGAGCATGTTGGCGCGCACGAGCGTAGCCAAAATGTTCTCGAGATATTTCTCGGAAATCCCCTGTCGCGCCGCGATCTCTTTGAGCGGGATGCGACCGGCTGCCTGGTGCTCGGCCAGATCGACCATAACGCGCAGGGCATATCTGCCCTTTGTAGAAACCAACATATATATTGCTGCCTTTCGGTCTTTTAATTCGTAGAAATTCTAGCCGAAATATTGGTTTTGAAAATACCTATTCCCGTCAAGCTGGTTAATCGCCTCGTAATAATCTTCTATTTCCTATTGCGTTACTAGGCTTTACTGTCTACTATGCTTGCCAACAGCAAAACGAACAACCCATAAGGTTTGTGGGTTTCGCTGCTACACACACCGTAAAACCACACGGTATCCAGTCATTTGAACACTTTGGAGGTTCACCATGAGCAATGTTTACACGTCCATCGATCAGCTTATCGGCCACACCCCGCTTCCTGGAGCTCACTCACTTTGAGGCCGATGAGGACCTCAAGGCCCGCGTGCTCGTCAAGCTGGAATACTTCAACCCCGCCGGGTCCGTCAAAGACCGCGTCGCCAAGAACATGATCGACGAGGCCGAGAAGGCCGGCAAGCTCGTGCGCGGCGGCGACTACACCATCATCGAGCCCACGAGCGGCAACACCGGCATCGGCATCGCCTCGGTGGCGGCGGCTCGCGGCTGCTACAAGGTGATCATCACTATGCCCGAGACCATGTCCGTCGAGCGCCGCAAGCTTATGCAGGCATATGGCGCACAGCTCGTGCTCACCGACGGTTCCAAGGGCATGAAGGGCGCCATCGCCAAGGCCGAGGAACTGCAGAAGGAGACGCCAAACAGCATCATCGCCGGCCAGTTTGTGAACCCCGCCAACCCCGCCATCCACAAGGCCACGACCGGCCCCGAGATCTGGGATGACACCGACGGCGAGGTCGACATCTTCGTCGCCGGCGTTGGAACGGAACCGGCGGCACCGTGACCGGCGTGGGTGAGTTCCTTAAGGAGCAGAACCCCGAAATTCAAGGTCGTCGCCGTCGAGCCCGCCACTTCCCCGGTGCTCTCAAGGGCCAAGCCGGCCCGCACAAGATCCAGGGTATCGGCGCCGGTTTTGTGCCCGACGTCCTCGACACCCAGGTCTATGACGAGATCATCCCCGTCGAGAACGATGACGCCTTTGCCACCGGCCGTGCCGTGGGCCACAAGGAGGGCGTGCTCGTGGGCATTTCGTCCGGTGCCGCCGTGTGGGCCGCACTGCAGCTGGCCAAGCGCCCCGAGAACGAGGGCAAGACCATCGTGGCCCTGCTTGCCGACACCGGCGAGCGCTACCTGTCCACGGCGCTCTTCCAGGACTAGGGCCTGTCGCCCATAGGTTGAGCCCACGGACGAGCCGGTCTCCTCTCTCCCGGCAGTCTGAGCCCATCCAATCAGGGTGTCCCACGAGACGTCTCGAACTTGCTACAATGTCTGCGGCGCGGAACCAGCCTCCCGCGCCGCTTTTCTTTTTTGGCCACATGCCACCAAGGAGAACCTCCCCATGCACAACAAGCGCGTGCTCGTCGCCATGAGCGGCGGCGTCGATTCCAGCGTGACCGCGTACCTGCTCAAAAGCCAGGGCTACGAATGCGTCGGCGCCACCATGCGCCTCGCCTGCCCCGCGCCCGATCCTGCAACGGGTATGAGCAAAGTCGACCGCGACATCGCCGATGCAAAGGCCGTCGCCGAGCGCCTGGGGATACCCCACCATGTGCTCGACCTGCAGCAGGCCTTCGACCGCAACGTTATCGAGCGCTTCGTGAACGCCTACCAGGAGGGGCTGACGCCCAACCCGTGCATCATCTGCAACCGCCACATAAAGTTTGGCGCGTTGCTCGATGCGGCGCTGGACATGGGCTGCGACTACATCGCAACGGGTCATTACGCCAAAACAAGCCAGACAGTAGACGGCACCTGGCAGCTGCATCGCGGCGAAGATCCCAAAAAGGACCAGAGCTACTTTTTATATTCGCTTACGCAGGAGCGCCTGGCGCACACGATCTTTCCGCTGGCGGGCCTAGACAAAGAGCGCGACGTGCGCCGCATAGCCGCCGAACAGGGCTTTACCAACGCCCAGAAGGCCGAAAGCGAGGACATCTGCTTTATCGCGGACGGCGACTACGCGGGCTATATCGAGCGCCGCTGCGGACATGCCGCTGCACCGGGCGACATTGTGTGGCGCGACGGCAGCGTGGTCGGACGCCATAACGGCGCGTTGCGCTATACCATCGGCCAGCGCAAGGGCTGGCGTCGCGATGGCGCATCCGTGTATGTGACGGGCGTCGATGCCGCCAACAACACCGTGCATCTGGGCGAGGCCGAGGACCTAACGGCCACAGCACTCACGGCCGACGACTGGATCTGGAGCGCCCCTGCCGACCGCATGGAGGCAGAACTCGATGCCGGCGGCATTCGCGTGGGCGCCAAGTACCGCTACCGTCAAAAAGGACCAGGCAGCAACCCTTACGCGTGGCGAAGACGGGCAGATGCTGCTAACTTTTTGACGAGCCGCAGCGAGCCATCGCCCCCGGCCAGGCCGTCGTCGTCTACCACGGCGACGTCGTCCTCGGCGGCGGCACGGTAACTTCGGCGCAAGTAGCCGCGGGTTTATCGCTGCACGTGTCGAAAGTACCTCAACGGCGGCACTAAACCTCGATTACGCGACGTTCCAGGCCACGGCGAATGGCCTCGAGTCGACCCTCCGCCGTCGCCCATTCGCTCTGCGAAAGAATCTCGATCGCCTCATCTACAAATCCGTTGAGCCGCGATGCGTCGAACCAATCGAGCGAGTCCGCAAGCGCCAGCTGGACGGAAGGGTCGGGCCCAAACGGCTTAGCGGAAAACCCCAAAACTCCCCAGCTGCGAGCACGGCAGTTGGTACGTTGTACCACAGGCAGTTGCCGCTATCGAACAGCGGAGCAGGCCCCTTATCTCCAGGGTGTCGACATTGCGGATGATGCCGAAGTTTCGCCAATGGCGGTCGCTGTTGGCCAAAAAAGAGCATCACAAACGATCATCTGCGACATAGACCTTCTCACGGCAGCCTCGTCTGCTCCATGCTTACCAAGAAAGCGGCAGTACCGGTCGTACGTCGAGCTTCCTCGCTGCCCGCCAAGGGCGTTCTTAACGTAAACAGCCGGAACATATTCCTCGCGGCCGTCAAGAAAATCCTCGCACAGGCACGCGGGGCCATCGAACATGCGCTCAACCGTGTAGGAACAAACTCCCCTGGGAAGCAAGCGACGATGCAGAGCCGTTGCAACCGCCTCGTTAAAGGGACGCTGATCGTCCATCCCGCAGCCTTTAGCCAAAACGCGAATGCCGTTTCGGATCATCCACGATTTAGGAAGCTCGCCCTCGGATGTGTTGTCGGGATTTTTAAGACCGATGCCCTCCAGCCAACCCGAACGCTCCTCGGGCGCCGATCGCTCAAAAATCCTTCTCGAAGTACTTGAGGTTTCGCCATTCGAAAGCCCGTCGCATTCTGCCGGCCGCAGCCAATAACAATCCGAAAGTGATGGCCCAGGCACCGAACCGGCACCTCAACGCCGTTGACAATCCCCAGCTCGCGGTAGCGCGAGATAAGCCCGGGGCGAACATCGGGCACCGACCGATGCCCCCACCACGCGTTGAGCTCCCGCTTATTCACCGTTGGAGAAGAACTCGAGCATGTGCCAAACGGCATTCGTTGCGCATCGAGAACCTCAGCGATTTCGAAGGGGAAACTCACGCGTCGAATCAAATGAGACACGCGCAACCTCGTAATCGGCGGACATCAGCGTAAACTTGCGCCCCACATCGGCCGCGGGACGGCGTCCACGCTTGCGGACCTTTTGATAAGCGACCGCAGAATTGTACTCGACCATCTTCCGGCCGCCCACAATATCACACACGAGCGTCCCCGATGCGGCAAGTTGCGATATGCGGGCTTTCGTAACGCCCAACAGGCGGGCGGCATCACCCATAGATAAGTACTCAGATGTATCCATACACAGCATCACCTCGTTAAGTAATTTACGTGTTTAGTTAATAGATTACAGACATCATAATACTAAACATCCTAAAGCGAAAAAAGGCCCGAAATCGGGCCTTAGCGATCGGTCAGCCGAGTCGCAAGCTACTCCCCTAGCGCTGTACGTAGGCGCGAACCAGCTCGAAGGTGTTGCGCACGCCGTCCATGTGGCTACGCTCGTAGTTGTGGCTCGCATACACGCCGGGGCCGATCAGACCATGGCGAATGTCGTAGCCGGCAGAGAGCGTGGCTTCGACGTCCGAACCGTAATGCGGATACACGTCGATAGCGTAATCGAGCTCAAGCTCGCGCGCGATATTGGACAGCGCCGTCACCAGGTCGTAGTTGTACGGACCGCCCGAATCCTTGGCGCAGATCGACACCATGTGCTCGGTGCAGCCTAGGTCGTCGCCCACGCAGCCCATGTCAACGCTGATCATCTCGCGCGTGTCGGCCGGCACGAAGCGCCGCCGTGGCCCACCTCCTCGTACACGGTAAAGAGCAGCGAAACCTTACGCGAAAGCGTCACCTCGCCAGCGGCGACGGCACGCGCCAAGCCCAACAAAATGGCGGCCGATAGTTTGTCATCCAGGAAGCGGCTCTTGATGTAGCCGCTCTCCGTCACCGTGGTACGCGGATCCATAGCGATGATGTCGCCGGTCTGAATACCCAGCTCGAGCACATCGTCCTTGCTGTCGACGTTCTCGTCGAGCAAGATCTCCATGTTCTTCTCGATGGTCTTGACCGGCTCGTCGGCCACGTGCGCCGAAGGCTCGGTGTTAAGAACCACGCCCGTGTAGACATTGCCGTCGCGCGTGTAAACGGTGCAGTTCTCGCCATCGGCCGTAGACCACTGATGCCCACCGAGCGTCGTGGGGCGCAGGCGGCCATTGTCCTTAATGGAACGCACCATGGCGCCTAGGGTATCGACATGGCTCGCCAGTACGAGCGGCTCGCCCTCGCCGCCAAGCTCAACGAGTACGTTACCCTTATTAGAACGCTCAGGCCCAAACCCCATATCACGCAACGTTTCCATCAGATAATCAGTCGCCGCACGGGTATAGCCGGTAGGGGAGGCAATAGAAGTCAGCGTCTTAAGCTGTCCTGCGATATAGGAGAGCGTCTCCTCTAGAGAAGCATCAATATTAGAAGTCATATGCATCCTTCCAAGTAAAACTAAGACCGAGTCCCGATTTTAACCGTTCTGCACGTGCAATGCCCCACGGAGCCGAGCCGCCTCCAGACGTCCCCGCACCGGTTTTGCGCACGCGCACGGTTTACAATCTCAATCTTGCATAAATCCTATAGGTATCTGCATAAAGATGAGGTATCTTTTTGCTTCGTCTCAGGGTACCCCACCTTGACCGTGCAAAAAACGGAGTATTCAGCACCGTGGGCCCCAACGGCCCCATCACGAACGACAAAACGACGCGGTTACAGCAGTGTTGCAGGTCGTCGCAAAGCAGAAACTCAGTAACAACCCCCTCCACTCATCGATAGCCCGCCCACAATGGCTGTCGATGGGCGCCTGCGGATCACTACCGCCCATTCACAACGTTATGCATTTTTTAAGAGCTTGTTGAATACTCCCAAAAATGCACGCAGGGAAGTGCACCACCTATCCGCAGCGGGCAGTACGCCTTGGTTTTGTCCGTCTCAGGGCATCGACGCAGCACAAAAAGCCCGCCGTGCGTAGCACGGCGGGGCCAGCGGCACGTCAAAAGACCATACGCCTACGGGCGAAGGACCACCAAACTGGGCTAGGCAGCCGGGCAGATCTTCTTGAAGAGCTCGATGACGTCGTCGAGCGTCGCCTCGCGCGGGTTGCCCGGGAAGCAGGCGTCGGCCATGGCGTCCTTGGCCAGGGACCTCGATCTCGTCAGCCTTCATGGCCTCGCAGACGTGCGGGATATTCACGTCGGCGGAAAGCTGCTTGACGGCGGCGATAGCGGCGTCGGCAGCCTCGTCGGTGCTCATGCCCGTGGTGTCAACGCCCATGGCGACGGCAACCTTGGCCAGACGCTCGGCGCAAACCGGCTTGTTGAACTCCATGGCGATCGGCAGCAGCATGGCGCAAGCGACGCCGTGCGGGGTGTCGTAGTGAGCGGACAGGGTGTGAGCCATGGCGTGGTCGATGCCCAGGCCAACATTGGAGAAGCCCATGCCGGCGACATACTGGCCAAGGGCCATGCCCTCGCGGCCGGAGCCGGGCTGGCCGGACTTGGCCTCGGCAACGGAGTCGCGTAGGTTCTCGCTGATCAGCTTGATGGCCTCAAAGTGGAACATGTCGGAGAGCTCCCAAGCGCCCTTGGTGGTATAGCCCTCGATGGCGTGGGTCAGAGCGTCCATGCCGGTGGAGGCGGTCAGGCCGGCGGGCATGGAAGCCATCATGTCGGGGTCGACGACGGCGACCTCGGGGGCGTCGTTGGTGTCGACGCACACGAACTTGCGGACCTTCTCGGGGTCGGTGATGACGTAGTTGATGGTCACCTCGGCAGCGGTACCGGCGGTCGTCGGCACGGCGATGGTGAACACGGCGTGGTTCTTAGTGGGAGCAACGCCCTCGAGGCTGCGGACATCGGCGAACTCGGGGTTGTTGATGATGATGCCGATGGCCTTGGCGGTGTCCATGGAGGAGCCGCCACCGATGGTCACGATAGCGTCAGCCTCGGCGGCCTTGAAGGCCTCGACGCCGTCCTTGACGTTCTGAATCGTGGGGTTGGGCTTGATCTCGGAGTAGAGGCTCCAAGCGATGCCGGCGGCGTCGAGCTCGTCGGTCACCTTAGCGGTAACGCCAAACTTGACCAGATCGGGGTCGGAGCAGACGAAGATCTTCTTGTAGCCGCGACGCTGGAGCTCGCCGGGGATCTCCTTGATGGCGCCGGAACCATGATAAGAGATGGTATTGAGAACGAAACGATTAGCCATTGATAGCCTCCCATCGTGTGCGGGGCATCCATTACGCCCCACGCTATGAGTCCCATCCTAACGCTTTTGAAACAAAAAACGCGTGAGAACGTCAAACTATTTAAAGCGTTTCAACAGACGATGAAAAATATTGCGGCAAAGGGACAGCCCCTTTGCCGCATTCGGTTACTTTCGGCAGCCCTCTTTCCAAGCCTCGGCCGCAACCTTCCAGCGTAAGCGCAAGTCGCGCTCGCGGTCGATGAACATGATGGCAAACGCGACAAACAGCAGCAAGCTCGCCACGACGATGGCGTGCAGGCCCATGCGCTCAATACACCAGTTGCCCAACACGGCGCCAAACACAAAGGTAAAGATCACGCCAAAGTACAGCAGGCCGTTTTCCAAAAAGCCGCGCCTGTGGGTGATGATGTAATCGTCCACGTTTTGCAGCGCGTTGCGCAAGTTGCCGATGCACATGGTCGTAGCGATGCCGTGACCGTGGATCTTGCGGAAGCTCTCGACCTGCATGCCGCAGGCAAACGAGGTAAGGCAGTTGGCGAGCAGGTTGTAACCGCCACCGGGGATAAAGCTCACGCCCAGCAAGATGACGGCTTCAAAGAACACCGTCACCTGACGCCAGTGGATCACGCTGCCAAACCGCTCGTGCACCAGGTCGGCAAGCATAATGCCCACGGCAAACGACACCACGGGGAAGAAATAGCGCCCCGCCAGCGCCCAGTTGCCCTCCGAGATGCTCACGCCCACCAGCAAGATGTTGCCCGTCTGCGCGTTGGCGAAAACATGGTCGCGCCCAATGTACGAATACACGTCCATAAAGCCACCGGCGAGCGCCAAGATGATGCCCAGCTCAATAGACTCCGATATCTGTTTGGCACGCTGCATAGTCGTGCATCCTCCTTGTTGACGACTCTCTCGTGCGTTGGCGGAAATATAGCCGCCGTTCATACTGTAACCCATTGACAACATGGCGTGCGCGCGAGACGGCTCCTTCGACGCAGGGATACACAGTCTGGAAACAAACGGTGGGCGCGGCGACGCTCCCAACTCTCACTAGTCCATGTACTCCCCAGTCTTTTTAGCCCCGTCCCAAAAAGACTGGTTACAATTACGTGCAGCATACAGACACCGGGAGGGATCGTGGCAAAAAGCCTCAGCACGCTCAGAACAACCAGCGCAGTCAGCAGGGCAAACAGGGCCAGCAGCAAAAGCGCGGCGGCAAGGAGCAGGCCACGGTCGCCCGCACCAAGCATTCCCAAGCGACGCCCGCCCGCCCCTGGCGCCCGGGCCGCGATAAATTCCTCCCCGTCAGCCGCGCCGACATGGATGCGCGCGGCTGGGACCAGTGCGACTTTGTCTACATCTGCGGCGACGCCTACGTGGACCATCCCAGCTTTGGCATGGCCATCGTCAGCCGCGTACTCGACGCGCACGGCTACAAGGTGGGCATCATCTGCCAGCCCGACTGGACCGACCCCGCCAGCATTACCGCGCTCGGCGAGCCTCGCCTAGGCTTTCTCGTCAGCGCCGGCAACATGGACTCCATGGTCAACCACTATTCGGTGACCAAGCACCGCCGCCACACTGACGCCTATACCCCCGGTGGCGAGGAGGGGCGCCGTCCCAATCGCGCCGTCACGGTCTACGGCAACCTCATCCGCCAGACGTTCAAGGACGCTCCTATCATCATCGGCGGCATCGAGGCGAGCCTGCGCCGTCTGGCCCACTACGACTACTGGCAGGACAAGCTCAAGCGCTCGGTACTGCTCGACTCGGGCGCCGACATCCTCATCTACGGCATGGGCGAGCACGCGATCGTCGAGATCGCCGACGCGCTCGACGCGGGGCTACCCGTCGACCAGATCACCTATATCAACGGTACCGTCTACCGCACGGGCTCGCTCGACGAGGTCTACGACTACGACCTGCTACCCAGCTGGGACGACCTTGCTGCCGACAAGCTCAACTACGCACGCAGCTTTAACGTGCAGCAGCAGAATATGGACCCCATCACCGGACATCGCCTGGTAGAGCCCTACCCCAACAGCATCTATGTGGTGCAGAACCCGCCATCGGCGACGCTCACCACCGACGAGATGGACGAGGTTGCCGAGCTCCCCTACGCACGCGACTGGCATCCCGACTACGACGCGGCAGGCGGCGTGCCGGCCTTTGCCGAGATTAAGTTTTCCATTAGCTCCAACCGCGGCTGCTTTGGCGAGTGCTCGTTTTGCGCCCTCACCTTCCACCAGGGCCGCGTGCTGCAGATGCGCAGCCATGACTCGATCGTGCGCGAGGCCGAGCTGCTCACGCGCGATCCCGAGTTTAAGGGCTACATCAACGACGTGGGCGGACCGACGGCTAACTTTAGCCGCCCGGCCTGCGACAAGCAGCTCAAGCACGGCGTGTGCAAGAACAAGCGCTGCCTGTGGCCGAGTGTGTGCAAGAACATGGTGGTCGACGAGCGGCTACACGCAGTTGCTGCGCGACCTGCGCCAGCTGCCGGGCGTCAAGAAGGTCTTCGTCCGCAGCGGCATCCGCTTTGACTACACCATGGCCGACGCCTCGGACGAGTTTTTGCGCGAGCTGTTGGAGCACCATGTCTCGGGCCAGCTACGCGTGGCACCCGAGCACGTGAGCGACGCGGTACTGTCCGTGATGGGCAAGCCGAGCCGAGCTGTCTACGACGCATTCTGCCGTAAATTTGAACGCTTGAATCGCGAATACGGACTCAATCAGTACGTGGTGCCGTATCTGATCTCGAGCCATCCCGGATCGACGATGATGAAGGAAGCCGTGGACCTTGCCGAGGCCGTGCGCGACATGGGCTACATGCCCGAGCAGGTGCAGGACTTCTACCCCACACCGTCCACTATGTCGACCTGCATGTACTACACCGGCGTGGATCCGCGCACCATGGAGCCGATCTATGTGGCGCGCGACCCGCATGAGAAGGCCATGCAGCGCGCGCTCATCCAGTATCGCAAGCCCGAGAACTACAAGCTGGTGCGCGAGGCGCTAGAGAAGGCCGGGCGTCGTGATCTGATCGGCTATACCAAGCATTGCCTGATTCGCCCCGTGCCGCCACGCCCGGGCGAGACGTCTGCCGGCGGTGGGCATGGCACCGGCAAGAAGGGCGGCAAGGCCCACGGTGGCGCCGCCGGCAAGGGGCCCAAGGGCAGCAAGGGTCACGGCGGTATGTCCCGCGCGCAGAACACTGCCGGTCGCAATCGCGCGGCACAGGGGCGTCAGGGCGCCAACGGAGGCGGCAGACGCAACTAGCGCGGCGAGGCGGCATGCCGCCGTTGGCGACACGACACGCCCCACCAATAAAATGCCGCTCGCTGGGGCGTCGCAGAACGATTCCCCGGCGAGCGGCCGATTAATATTGTCTATCTCAAAACGTCGTTACTTTTTGTCGAAACGACCATAGAGCGCAAACGAGAGCGCCGCAGAGATAACCCAAGTCAAAAGCGATGCAGACGACAATCATGATCAGGTTCATGGGATTGCCGCTTGGATCGGCATAAACGGGCAACGAGGTAATGCCGGGCATAACAAAGCCGAAGCACTTTGCGCCGAGAACAACGGTAAGCGCACCGCCAATGCCATCCGCAATCATCGCAGCGATAAGCGGAGTCCTGTTAGGAACCTGAACGGTAAACAAGGCGGGCTCGGAAATTCCCATAAATGCTGAGAAGGCGCACGTCATTGCAGCGGACTTGAGCTTTTCGTCGGTCATGCGCAGGGCTGCACCAAAAAGACGCACCGCTTTCGGCGAGGTTATGGCAGAAAGAGATCGGGAGCAGATAGTCATACCCAAGCGTTGCGATATTGGAAATCTGGATAGGGCTCGTTGACTGATGCATGCCGAAGAGCACGATAAGCGGCATAAAGAAGCCCAGCAGAAAACCGGCAACGGGGCCTAACGTCGAGAATAGCCAGACGATACCGTTGGCAAGACCAAGACCGCACCAGGCACCAATCGGAGCGAGCACAAACAGGTTGACGGGAATCACGATAGCAAGGGAGAGCGCCGGAACGACAACGAGCTTAAAAAGATCCGGCACGACTTTGTCGATTGCACGATATACAAAAGACAAGCCAATGACGCCAAAGATAACCGGGAACACGGAATCGGCGTAGCTAAAAATCGGCACCGCAAAACCGAACAGCGCAAGGGGCGTCTCGCCCGTACCGACAGCGTTGACAATGGTCGGGTACATCAGCGATCCGGCAACACAAAGCGCAAGCGAACGGTTGACCCGGAACTTATCAGCTGTAGACATTGCCAGCAAAAACGGCAAGAAGTAGAACGGGATATCCGAAATCATATTGAATATCGCAAAGTCGCCGGCACCCGTGTCGATTCCAAAAGCCGCGATAGCAGCCAGGATGCCCTTTACGATGCCTCCCGCCACCAGTGCGGGAATGATAGCGGAAAAGATGCCGGTGATGATATCGAATACGCGAGCCGAACCTTTTTGGAGCTCAGGCTGCTCGGCGTCGGCGGAGACCTCGCCACCCATCCTGTCACCTAGCATGGGCTCCAATTCGTCATATACCGACCCCACGCTGGCGCCGATGATAACTTGCCACTGTCCGTCTTTAACCTGCGCGCCCAAGGCGCCGTCAAGCGTCTTAAGGGCCTCCAGGTCTGCCTTGCTATCGTCCTTCAGGTTGAATCTGAGCCTTGTAATGCAGTGCGTTGCCATAACAACGTTATCGGCGCCGCCCACGAGCTCGAGGACACGAGCGGCCAGTTCCTTCTTGTCTGCCACGACAATCACTCCTACCCAAGATCCTCGCCATTAGTGGCGATACATTTCTGATACCAATAGAAAGAGTCTTTACGCGAGCGCTCCGCAGTGCCGTTGCCGCAATTATCCAGATCGACATAGATAAGCCCGTAGCGCTTGTCCATCGTAAGAGGACCGCAGGCAACAAGGTCAATGAATCCCCAGATCATGTATCCGCGCACGTCAACGCCATCGATCACCGCTTCTTTAAGGCACTTTATGTGCTGGCGCAAATAATCGATTCGATACTCGTCGTGGATGCTGCCATCCTCCTCGACTACATCAGATGTACCGAGGCCGTTCTCGGCGATATACAGGGGGCAGCCCATAGCGGTCATACGTCTGGTTAAGGGTAACCCTCAGGCCAATGGGATCGAGCTGCCAGCCCCACTCACTCGTCTCGAGATAAGGGTTCTTGTTTGCCATGACCAGATTTCCCGCAGTCTCCTCCCATCCCTGATCGCAGGTGGATACCTGGGAAAAAGTAGTACGAGAAGGCCAGGAAGTCGACCGTGTTGCGAGCGATGAGCTCTTCATCGCCCGGCTCCATTTGAATCTCGATATCGCACGCGTCGAAATAGCGATTCATATAAGCGGGGTATTTTCCACGAGCCATCACGTCCGTATAGAACCAGTTGGAATACTGGTCGTCGTGAATAGCCTGCATGTTATCTTCGGGACGGCAGGTGGCGGGATACGTACAGAATCGAGCGATCATGCCGCCAACGGGAGTATCGGGCGAAAGACGATGGACAATCTCGACGGCACGCGCATTGGCAACGAACTCGTGGTGCAGGCACTGGAAGATGGCTCGATCGAAGTTCTCCCCCTCTTCGTCTTTGACCAGACAGACCCCGTCCCAAGGCGAAAAACGCGCTGCATTGAACTCGTTAAAAGGCAGCCAGAAATCGACCAGATCGCCCAATTCCGTAACGATTGTCTCGACATAGCGGGCGAAGAAATCAATCGTCTTGCGATTCTTCCATCCCCCATATGTGGTGACAAGATTTACCGGGATGTCATAGTGGAGCATGGTGACGAAGGTTTTAATGCCGTGCTTTTTGCACTCACCCAGCATGCTTCGATACCACTCGATGCCTTCGCGGTTAGGCTCAAGATCATCTCCGTTAGGATAGATTCGGCTCCAGCAAATAGAAGTGCGGAACAGCTTGAGGCCCATCTCCGCAAAAAGCGCGATGTCCTCACGGTAGTGATGATAGAAGTCGTTACCGCGCCTAAACGGGTAGAACTCAACACCATCATCTGCGAGAGCGTTCATTAGTTCGTCATGGCAGAAGGGGTTGTTTTGATGCTTGTCCTCAATCTGGTCATGAGTCCAGGTACCATCCAGCCATCGACAATCCTGCGTCGACTTTCCCTTTCCGCCCTCATTCCAGGCGCCATCGGCCTGCGAGCACGATATGGCTCCGCCCCATAAAAAGTCGGAGTCAAACCCATGTTTTAACTTACTCATTTGCCCTCCTTGATCGGATGCTCCAGCGGATAACCCAATACTAGGAAGAACAAGATGCATAAGATATCGCATAGAAAGCGTTTGTTTATAACATTTTTTTAGATATAATACCGTTTAAGGCATCGATTCTACCGTTCACCCCTGGAGCACCCCATGGATTCGAATCTCAAACAGCTGCTCTATACGCATACCGAGACCGAAGAGTGGCATCGCACACATCCGGGAGAGCTCAGCCCGCGATATAACAGGGTGGAAACCACAACCATTAACGGCGAAGAGGTCTATCTGTTTGATTGGAAAGAAACTCTCGACGAAAACCCCGTGGGCCTTATCAAGGAGTCGCGCTTTACCGATATTCCTCCTCATATCAATCGGGATATGGAGCTTAACTACGTGTACGACGGCGTCTGCACGTTTATCGTCAACGGACGGCGACTACTCCTTAAAAAGGGCGACGTGCTCATTTGCAACACCGGCGTAGTCAGAAGCGTTCCATACGTTAAGGGCGAGCATGATATCGTCATTTCGATCGTCTTCAAAAAAGAAATGTTCGATTCGTTGTTCCTGAGCCAGCTACCCGGCGCGTCACCATTAACGAATCTTCTATTTGATTTTGTGTCCAAAAACCGCGAGGCCCGAAAATATCTCATTCTTCCAGAGGAATACGCCCGACATGCGCGACGCCTCATCGAGATGCTCTTTATCGAATATCACTTTAAAGATGCCTATTCCAATGAACTCATGAGGCACCTCGCCGTCAGCCTATTCCTTGTTCTCATTCGAGGACTGTACCGACGCTCCGCAACTGATAACCAGGCGATCATGTCGGACGAACGCATCGTGTCGATTCTGAATCATATTGAGCGAAGCTACGGCGACTGCACACTCGAAAGCATTGCGAGCGATACGGGTTATAGCACCAGCTATCTCAGCAGCTTGATCAAGCAAAAAACCGGTAAAACGTTTTCGCAAATCAAGCTCAACCAGCAGCTCACAGAGGCGGCATATCTTCTCAATAACACCGAGCGCAGCGTGCAGTATGTAGCCCGAAAAGTCGGCATCTCCAACATGTCATTCTTTTACTCAAAATTTAAAGAAGCATTCGGCGAAACGCCAGGTGCGTTCAGGACGCATCGGTCTAATTAAAGGCGTTATTACTCAGACCGATCAGCTTCGCGCGACACGGGAATGCGCAATCGAAGCAGCGAGCGCATCGCCTCTACCAGCACAAAGCCGGCGATAGCGACCGTAATTGCCACGTCGAGCGGCGTGTTCACAAACCAGAGCATCGTCATGAGATACGACCCGGCATTAAAGGCAAAGTGCAGCAGAATCGTGTAGCGGAGCTTTCCGGTGGTCACGAGTACCCAGCCAAAGATGAGGCCGGCGCCCCCGCGTAGCAACCCTGCACCCAGTTCATGTGCATAAAACCGAAAATCGCCGCCTGCAGCACGATTGCCGCGGCGACACCCCAGGCACTCGGGGCCGCCCAGGGCACTATGGCGCCGTCTTGCGGTCGCACGAGACGTCGGCGCTTCCAAAGTGGGCGGCACTGCGGGTTAAACGCTCGGAGCGAAAACTCAAAAATGATGCCGCGCACCAGCAGCTCCTCGCAAAACGGAGCGCCGAGCACCGTAGTCAGGACGGCGAGATAGCTGGTGTCGCCCATGCCTGTTTCCTCGACAAGTTCACTGTAATCGGCCGCGACCTCGGGCAACAATGACAGTACGGCGTCGGTCACGTAGCCAACAACCACCTGCAGGACCAGGCCGATCACGATAACGCAGGCAATGCGTTTCCACGCGCCACGCGCTCCCCCGCCAAGCGGACGCTCACCTTGCCAGCGCGCGATAAACGACCGCGGCCACAGATAACGCCACCATAGCAGCGCCATCAAAAACGACGCCGTCTGCGCGACGGCCTGAAGCAATTGGATGTCGAGATCATCGATCGAAAAACCCATGAACACCGATGCGACGCCAAGGGCGGAGAACAAAACGACGCTCAGGGCAATATCGGCAGCGACGACGCCAAAACAGGCAAGCGCCCAAATCATCGCATTGAGCATGCCAACCTCCTCAAAACCCGGCACTTAGGGACGTTCCTTAACTGCCGGCAGAGACGATATGAGCAGGACATAAAAAATCATTGAGAGCCCCTAGCTGCATGAAAGACCGCGGATTAGGCCGACAATGGTGAGTGTGCTCCAATTCAACCGTGGCGGCCACGCCGCATTCATGGAAGGGGCTCCCATGCTCGATACTACCACCTTCATCGGCCTCGACGTCCACGCCCGCTCGATAAAGGCCGTCTCCCTCGACGTCATGACCGGGGAGGTACGTGCCGCGACCTTCGGCTACGACGCCGGCGCCGTCGCGGGAGTGGGTCCGTTCCGTGGACCCCGTGGGCCGTGCGTGTACGAGTCCGGGGTCACGGGCTTCGACCTGCAGAAGAGGCTCTCCGGCCCGGGGTCGACTGCGTGGTCGGCGCCGTCTCGAAGATGATCAAGCCCAGCGCGGACAGGCGCAGGAAGAACGACCGCAACGACGCCGAGTTCCTCGCCCGCATGCTGTCGGTCGGCAACGGGTCGAGGTGTGGGTCCCCGACGACGAGTGCGAGGCCGCCCGCGACCTGACCCGAGGGCGCTCGAGGACGCGAGGACGACCTCGCGCTCGAAGCAGCGGCTCTCAAGTTCCTGCTCAGGCACGGGCTCGCCTTCGACGAGAGGACGCCCACCGGCCGCAGGAAGGGCAACTGGACCCGGGCGCACTGGTCCTGGATCGAGTCGATTAGGTTCGCGGAGGGGGCCGACAACGACGTGCTCGCCTACACGTCGACGCGGTCAGGCGGGCGGCGGAGGAGAAGGCGAGGCTCGAGGGGCTCGTCGAGGCCGAGGCCCGCAAGCCCAGGTGGAGGAGGAGGGTCGACTCCCTGCGCTGCCTCAAGGGCGTCGACACCGCGACGGCCGCCGACCTCGTGTTCGAGGCCGGCGAGTTCTCGAGGTTCGGGAACGCCCGGTCGTTCGCCGCATGGGTCGGCCTGACGCCCTCCGAGCACTCCAGCGGGGAGAGCGACCACAGGGGCGCGATCACCAAGGCGCGAGCAACAAGCACCTGAGGAAGGCGCTGGTCGAGGCCGCGTGGCACTACCTGACGTGCTCAGGGCGGCCGAAGGGACCTCGCCAAGGCGGGCCCCCGGACCGGGTCGCCCGCAGGCATGCCGCCAAGAGGCGTGCGGAGGCTGGTCGAGGCGGGAGGCGCTGCTCGCGCGCGGGGTCCACGGCAACAAGGCGAACGTGGCCACGGCGCGCGAGCTCGCCTGCTGGGTGTGGGCGGTCGGCCTCATGGCCGAGGAGGCGTAGGGGGGCGGTCCCCCGCACATAAGCCAGTCACCCCGGAAGCGGTTCGATCCGAAGCCGTTGAGGCGAACCTCAGGTCCCTTTTCTGCGAGCGCCCAGGGCGCCACACGCGTGCACAGACTGTCGGTTCGACGTAGAAGCCTCAGCCGTAGCAACGGATTGCCCAGCGAGAGATCGCCGCGGGCGGATATTAAACTGCAAAGACGAGCGTCGGTAAGACACGCCGAGGTCGCCGCGGACGGGCTGATATAGGGAGAGGGCCTGACCCCATATCGTTGGGGCCAGCCCGATTTTTGCCTCTTTGACAATGTCCTGCTCATATTAAAAAAAAAAAAAGGAACGTCCCCAAGTGCCGGCAGTTTGGGACAGTCATTGTTGATGAGAATCAGGCGCAGCGCCAAAGGCCCCGTTGGGCGAAATGTCGAACGGAAAGGTGCCGCAGCGATTGAAGGCGGCGATGAACATGCGGATGGCGTTGGACGGCGTGGTGCCCACGAGCTGGGTTGCCGCCGCGAAGGCCGCCTTTTTCCTCGGCAAGACCTTCGCGACAACCGGGGTCATGTGTTCTGCCATGGCGCTTCCTTTTTTTGAAACGACGGTGGTGCGAATGGATGCGGGCCACGCGGCTGGGCGACGGGCTGTGAAGGCAACCCGATTGGCCCGCATCTGGAGTTTGTTCTACGGCGTTGGTATTACTTGGTATTCCTAAGTATTACCCCGCAGATAGAATACCATACCCGACCCCATGGGGACGGAGAAAAAACGGATCATTTTGTTGCTGAGTAAGTATTTACAGCGTGATGATGTCCGAGATATTGAGGGCCCGAGCGTCAGCGGAATCGTGCGTGGCAACAACAGCATACGGCCGTCGAGCAAGTCGAGCACGACCTCGGTGCATGCGTCGCGCGCAGCGATGTCAGACCGGTAAAGGGCTCGTCTAGAATCACTGCGCCGCCCGGACACAGCAGGGCTCGGGCAATCTCGACGCGACGGCGCTGCCCGCCCGAGAGCTCGGCCACGCGGGCATGCACATCGATCCCCGGTACCAGCAGGCGCAACAAGGCAGCGGCACTCGAGGCATTCACGCGTGCATCGGCGCACACCAGCACGTTATCCAAAGCAGAGGCGTCCTCGACCAGGCGCACGTCCTGAAACACCATGGAGCACGGTGCGCACTCCCCCGCCACCAGCGCAAGCAACGTCGACTTGCCCACGCCCGAAGCGCCCATCACACAGGTGCGTCCACCGGCGGGCACATGAAGCACCAGTCCGTCGAGCGCCGGCGACCAGGGCGCCCGGTCGCCCACGGCAAGCGCAAGCTCCGCTGCAGCACCATCGCTCGCAGCCCCTGTACGCCCGCGCAGTCCATGCCCATGTGCCCGCACGGCCGCGCGCCACGCCACGGGTCCCGAAACCCGCAGCAGCCACACCAGCACGCGCTCACACGCCCACGAGGCGGCAACGACCAGCACGGTCACGCCAGCAGATCAGCCGTCTCGATGAGCAGCTTCGCCTGATAGATGCGTTCGCCCACGGTGTCCGTCGCCATGCCGATGAGCTCCGCCGCCACGCCAGCCTTCCAGCTCATGCCGATCACAGCGCGCGGGCGCACGAAAGCACAAACGGCAGGACTTCGCGCCGGTGTGGGCACAAAACAGTCGCCAGCCCCGCACGCCATGCAGACGAAACATCTGCTCCAGCGGTTTATCCGCTTGCGTCAAACCCTCGACCAACGAAAATACACGCCCGGAAGTGCCATCAAAAAGACCGCCGCAATGCTCACGCGCGCCGACCCCAACCAAATGAGCAGCAGGACCACCA
>VOFK01003233.1_pt1 | contig 37477 bp, 55 predicted proteins | sample 5384121 | NCBI WGS metagenome assembly VOFK01 (sample SAMN12384730, study PRJNA508395) | human gut metagenome | isolation source: healthy gut J | host: Homo sapiens | reverse complement strand
ACGTAATTTCGTACTCCACGCCAGCCAGCAGCGACGGCATGGTATCGGCCTTAATGGTTGCTGTGAATTCTTTACCGTCGATCGTGCAGGTCACGGCAATGGTAGGCTGACCGGCCATAGGTACTACAAGCGCCTTTTCGCCGGCGGCCGGGTAAGCGTCCCCGTCGCCGTGCCGGCCGGATCCACCGTGCCGGCTACCATATATCGAGCGTGCCGGTCGCATGGATTCCACCGGTAATCTGCACCTGAGTAAGGTTGGCAGCACCCGTGTATCCACTGCCGGCCGTTGCCAGGAAAGAGAGTTTGGAATAGGCGTGCTTCATCTCGACGGCGACAGCATTCGCATTGGCAGCATTGACAGGCTGGGGTTGGTAGATCAAATCCTGTGCGGCCGCATCCTTTTGCGCCGTCAGCGTATATTCGGCGCCACTGGCGAAGTGTCACGGCCAAACCGCCGAAGGCGCCCACGCAACTCAGCGTACCGCCCCTTGCGATCCACCAAGATGGGATCGCCATCGACAGTCCATGCATCGGCACTTAAATTTCACCAGTTTCGTTGCAGCAGTAACGCCGGGAATAAAAACATTGAAATCGGCTGCATACGGTTTCGCCCTCAGCACGCGCACGACATCGAGTGCCGCCACACCCGCGAACCTGGCCTACCAGGCGCGATTTCAGGCTGGGGGGGGGTAACTTCGTCCTGTTTATCGCAAAGAGCAGAAAACGGCCGAAGCCATGGCTGCAGCGGCAGCGGCATAATAAAAAGTTTCATTTAGATAGTTTATTAAATTGTTATACATTTTTGACGGCCTGCAACCCGCTCAAACGAATTCAACCGACAGTCTCAATAATCCTCTTTACAGAACGAAATCATTTACATAACACATAATTGTTTACTTCGCAACACACAATTTCGCTCTTTAATGACATTCAAAGTTAAATAAAAACCATCACATTGTACCATATGAACCGTACTGAAGCATACATAAAAAGCATTTTTTGTATACCATATCGAGCTACTTAATATAGCTATTGGGCGGATATGATCACAGTTTCCTAAAAATCGACGGGAAAGGCGCCTGAACCCGGCAAAATGCCGTACCTGCATTACGCGAAGCAGGCAGCAGAAAAACCCGCCGCCCACCGCAAAAGACGGACCCGGAAAGGCAAGGCACTAAAAAACCCGGAAGTTTTCACTTCGGGTTTTGCGGGGAGAGCCCGGAGGCGAACAACGTCCGGGGCAGGCGATTCCGGGGGCTATTTCCGCGCGATACGCCGCAGGAAGCACTCGATCGTATTCTCCATCAGGCAGCAGATCGTCATCGGCCCCACGCCGCCGGGAACAGGGGTGATGACCGACGCCTTGGGCTCGATGGCGGCGAAATCGACGTCCCCGCACAGCTTGCCGGTTTCGGGATCGCGGTTGACACCCACGTCGATCACCACGGCCCCGCACGCACCATATCCGCCGTTACGAACTTCGGGCGGCCGATCGCCACGACCAGGATGTCGGCGCGGCGCGTCACCTCGCCCAGGTTCTTCGTGCGGCTGTGCGTCATCGTAACGGTGGCGTTCTCATCCAACAGCAGTTTCGACACGGGAAGGCCCACGATGTTGCTGCGGCCGATCACCACGGCGTCGCTTGCCGGCGATCTCCACGCCTGCGGCCCGCAGCATCTTGAGGATACCTTTCGGCGTACAGGGGCAGCGTACAGGGCTGTTTCTGCCACAAAGCCGCCACATTGAGGGGATGGAAGCCGTCGACATCCTTCTCCTTTGTCGATCGCGGCGATCACCTTGTCCTCGTCGTCGATAGCGGGCAGGGCAGCTGCACCAGGATTCCGTCGACGCCTTCGTCGGCATTCAGGTCGGCGATGATGCCGAGCAACTCGGCCTCGGAGACCGACTCCGGCTTACGGATCGTCGTATTGCGGATGCCGACCTCGGCCGAGGCCCTTGGCCTTGCCGTCACATAGGAGACGCTGCCCGGGTCTTCGCCCACGAGGATTACGACCAGATGCGGCACGCGTCCGTATTTCGCGCCGAAAGTAGCCACTTCGGCGGCCATTTCGGCCTCCCTGAGTTTTGCTGAGAGTTCTTTTCCGCTGATAACCATACCTTATATATAACTAATTTTCAAATGCCCAATGTCCGATGTCGGTGCGATGGAAGAGGTTGTCGCATTCGATGCGTGCGACATCCCAGCAGCGCATTGGCGTGCGCCTCGGCGAGCGTGGCTCTTTGCCCACGACGAACAGCACGCGGCCGCCCGAGGTGAGGATGCGGCTGCCGTCGGCCTTCGTCCCCATGTGGTAAGGGCGCCTTCCACCCGGTCGAGCCCCCTGATCTCGCAGCCCTTTTCATAGTCTCCGGGATAGCCTTTCGATGCGAGCACGATGCCGAGCGTGGCGAAATCGTGCCATACGAGCTGCGTATCGCCGCCGTCGGCCACAGCACAGAAGATATCCACGATGTCACTTTTTCAGGCGTGGCAGCACGACCTCGGTCTCGGGATCGCCGAAACGGGCGTTGAATTCGATGACCTTGATCCCCTGCGGGGTCTTCATCAGGCCTCCGTAAAGCACGCCTTCGAACGGGCAGCCCTCGGCGACCATCGCGTCGGCGGTCGGTTGCAACACCTTCTCGAGCGCATAGCGTTCATCCTCGGCCGTAATGAACGGCAGGGGCGAATATGCGCCCATACCGCCCGTATTGGGGCCCTTGTCGCCGTCGAATGCCCGCTTGTGATCCTGCGCCAGCACCATAGGCCATACCTTATGCCCCGAGACGAAGCACATGAACGAAAATTCAGGCCCCGTGAGGAAATCCTCGACGACGACCTTGCCCGCGCCGAATTTATCGTCGAGCAACATGTCCTTCAGGGTGGCGTCGGCCTCCTCCATCGTCTCGGCGATCACCACGCCCTTGCCCCCGCGGCCAGCCCGTCGTATTTCAGCACGGCAGGCAGCGGACGCGAAGCGACATAGTCCATCGCCGCGGCATAATCGGTGAAGGCCCGGTAACCGGCCGTCGGAATGGCGTATTTGGCCATCAGGTCTTTGGCGAACTCCTTGCTCGACTCGATACGCGCGGCAGCCTTCGTAGGGCCGAAAGCCCGCAGCCCGGCGGCCTTGAACGCATCGACCACACCCGCCGCCAACGCCACCTCGGGGCCGACGACCGTAAGACCGATGCCGTTCTGCGCCGCAAAAATCGCGCAGCCGCTCCACCTCCGTCTCGCGGATAGCCACGCACTCGGCCTGCGTCGCAATACCCGCATTGCCGGGGGCGCAAAATATCTTCTCCACCTGGGGCGAGCGCGACAGCGCATCCACAATTGCATGTTCACGGCCACCGCCGCCAATAACCAAAACTTTCATACGAATACGAATTAACAGTTTTCACCGCCGTTATGCCGCCGGACGATGTATGCACGGCCTACCGCCGCTCACAAGTCCGGCACTCTCCCCAAAAGCCCCTCCCTCGGGAAGGAGGCTTGTCGCAGCGGCAAAAGTTTTTATTTATACCGTCCGATTTCCGATCGCCACGGAAGCGGATTTCACCTTGGCAAGTCCGTTTCGGGCGGGGCACAGCATCCTGTTTCCGCCCGAAACGGGGCACAGCGGAGACGAAAAAGGTGCCGCGATAATCGAAAATCAATGTTTGAAATGGCGCTCGCCCGTGAATACCATGGCGATGCCCTTCTCGTCGGCCTTCCGGATCGAGTCCTCGTCACGTACCGAACCGCCCGGCTGCACGATCGCCGTCACGCCGTATTCGGCGGCCAGCGTCACGCAGTCGTCGAAGGGGAAGAAAGCCGTCCGAAGCCAGCACCAGACCCTCGGTGACGCCTGCGGCATGCGCCTGCTTCAGGGCGATCTCCGCCGAGCCGATGCGGTTCATCTGTCCGGCGCCGACGCCCAGCGTCCGGCCGTCCTTCACCGCCACGATGGCGTTCGACTTCACGTGTTTGACGATATGCCAGCCGAAATTGAGATCCTCCATCTGCTCCGCAGCGGGCTTCGCCTTCGTGACGCACATATCGGCCGTAACGGCCTTCGTCGCCACGTCGAGGTCCTGCACCAGCAGGCCGCCGTTGACGCTCACATACTGCTTGGGGTCGACGGCCCCCTGCTGCATATCAACCTCCAGCAGCCGCAGGTTTTTTTCGTGCAGAGCACTTCGAGCGCCCCTTCGTCGAATTTCGGCGCCATGATGATCTCGAGGGAAGATCGGTTTCATCAACTCGGCCGCCTCGCGCGTTACGGTGCGGTTCGTGGCGACGATACCCCCGAAGATCGACACCTTGTCGGCCTCGTAAGCCTTCGTCCAGGCATCCACGACATCCTTGCCGACGGCAGCACCGCAGGGATTCATGTGTTTGAGCCCCACGCAGAACGGCTCATCGAACTCGCGGACGATACACAGCGCGGCATTGGCATCCTGGATATTGTTGTACGACAGCTCCTTGCCGTTGAGCTGTTTGGCGAATAGCCAGCGAGTAGGGCACCTCCTTCTCCTCGCGGTAGAATTTGGCCGACTGGTGGGGGTTCTCGCCGTAGCGCAGCGACTGCACGAGGTCGAATTCGAGGAACAGCTTCTCGTTAAGCCCGGCCTGTGCACGCATATAGGCCGCGATCATCGCATCGTACTCAGCCGTATGGGTGTATGCTTTGGCCGAAAGTTTCAGGCGCGTAGCCTTTTCCGTATTGCCGCCGGCGCGGATTTCGTCGAGAATCTGCGCATAGTCCGCAGGGTCGCACACGACCGTCACATCGGCCCAGTTCTTGGCCGCCGAGCGAAACATCGAAGGACCGCCGATGTCAATGTTCTCGATGGCGTCCTCCATCTTCACGCCGGGTTTCGAAATCGTCTCCCGGAACGGATAAAGGTTCACACAGACCATGTCGATGAACTCGATATGATTATCCTTCAGGGCTTTCAGGTGCTCCGGATCGTCGCGTCGCGCCAGCAGGCCGCCGTGCACGTTGGGGTGCAGGGTCTTCACGCGGCCGTCGCAGATCTCGGGAAAGCCCGTCACGTCGCTGATGTTGATAACCTCGACCCCGCTGTCGGAGAGCAGTTTCATCGTGCCGCCCGTGGCGATCACCTCCCAGCCCAGGGCACGCAGGCCCTTTGGCGAAATCAACGACACCCGTTTTGTCGCTGACACTGATTAATGCACGCATATCGTTATTGTTCCTTTAATAATTTATTAATCGTTTCTATATAAAGCGGATATTCCACCGCATGGATCCGGGCTTCCAGCTCGGCGATGTCGTCGCCGTCGTACCCGAACGCCCGCTGGGAGACGATCTTCCCGCCGTCGAGCGTCGCATCGACATAATGGATCGTCACACCGAAGACCTTGACGCCGTATTCCAGCGCTTGCTCGATGGCATGCGCCCCGCGGAATGCCGGCAGCAGCGAGGGGTGGATGTTGATGATCCGCCCGCCGTAAGCCCCCAGCAGCACGTCGCCGACGATGCGCATGTACCCCGCCAGGCAGACCAACTCCACGCCGGCTTCATCCAGCCGCCGCACGATCTCGCGCTCGTAGTCGGCCTTCGAGGCATACTCTTCGGGGCGAATACGAATGCCTCGACCCCGTGCCCCGCAGCCCGCTGCACGACCCCGGCGCCGGGTTTGTCGCAGACCATCAGCACCACCCGGGCCGGGATCTCCCCGCTCGCAGGCCGTGGCGATAGCCTCGAAGTTCGTGCCGCTGCCGCTGGCAAAACCGCAAGGCGTCGCACGGCCTTAGCGGGATTACGACACCTCGGTGTCCGTGACACGTCCGATGACGGCCGCACCTCGCCCTGCTCCGCAAGGATGGCGATGGCTTTCTCTGCCTGCGACGCATCGAGGGCGATGACCATGCCGATACCCATGTTGAAGATGTTGAACATCTCGCGGTGGGCCACCTTGCCGTATTTCGAGGAAGCGGAACACGGGCAGAATCTCCCACGACCCTTCGTCGATCTCGAGCCCCTGCCCTTCGTGGAGGATGCGGGGATATTTTCGTCGAAACCTCCGCCCGTGATATGGCTGATGCCGTGTATCGTCGCAGCTGCGGATCACTTCGAGCACCTGCTTCACGTAGACCTTCGTCGGGGTGAGCAGCACTTCGCCCAGCAGTTTGTTCGACAACTCGGGATAGACCTTGTGCAGATCCAGACAGTTATCCGCAAGGATCTTACGCACGAGGCTGAAGCCGTTGGAGTGTACGCCGCTCGAGGCGATGCCCACCAGCACATCGTCGGCCCTGACCTTCGATCCGTCGATGAGCTTCGATTTCTCGACCACGCCGACCGTGAAACCGGCGATGTCGTACTCGCCCTCGGAGTACATGCCCGGCATTTCGGCCGTCTCGCCGCCGACCAGCGCACAACCCGCCTGACGGCAGCCGTCGGCGACGCCGCTCACGATGGCCTCGATCTTCTGGGGTTCGTTATGGCCCACGGCCACGTAGTCGAGGAACACCAAGGGCTCGGCACCCTGCGCCAGCACGTCGTTGACGCACATGGCCACGGCGTCGATGCCGATCGTATCGTGCTTGTCCATCTCGAAGGCCAGCTTGAGCTTCGTTCCCACGCCGTCGGTGCCGCTCACGAGCACCGGCTCCTTCACGTTCAGGGCCGAGAGATCGAACATGCCGCCGAAGGCGCCGATATTGCCCATCACACCCAGGCGCGAGGTCGAGGCCACATGTTTTTGATGCGCCGCACCACTTCGTATCCAGCTTCGAGATTCACGCCGGCCTTTTCATAACTCTGTGCCATTATAATCTTCCTTTTTTAAAGTAGTCCTTCAACATTTTACGTCTTTTGTTCACCTCATCGACCGACTGCGTACAACGCCTGGTGGGATAGTGCCCCGTGAAGCAGGCCATGCACAAATCGCTTGCGGTTCCCCGCCCTGAGCAGCGCCCCGGGCGACAGGAACGCCAGCGAATCGGCGCATATCTCCGCCCGGACACCGTCCACCTCCTTGCGCGCCGAGATCAGCTCGTCGCGGGTCGAGGTATCCACCCCGTAGAAGCAGGGGTGCGTCATCGGGGGACTGGCAATGCGCACGTGCACCTCGGTGGCCCCCGCCTCCTTGAGCATCGTGACGATGCGGCGCGAAGTGGTACCGCGCACGATCGAATCGTCGACCAGCACCACGCGCTTGCCCTTGACGATCGTCCGCACGGCCGAGAGCTTCATGCGCACCCCTTCTCGCGCAGCTCCTGCGAAGGCTGGATGAACGTACGGCCGATATACTTGTTCTTGATAAGCCCCATTTCATACGGCAGGCCGCTCGCCTCGGCATAGCCCATCGCGGCGCTGAGGCTCGAGTCGGGAACCCCGACCACGATGTCCGCCTCGGCAGGCGCCTCGCCGAAGAGCAGGCGCCCCGACTCCCTTGCGGTAGGCATGGACGTTGCACCCTTCGATGTCACTGTCGGGACGTGCAAAGTAGATATACTCCATCGAGCGCATCTTCGCAACGCTTATACTGCGAGAAATCGCGGCTCCGGATGCCCTCGCTGATCGATCGTGACGATCTCGCCCGGCTCGACGTCGCGGACGAACTCCGCACCCAGCACGTCGAAGGCACAGGTTTCGCTCGACACGACATCCGTCGCCCAGCCGGCCGATCGACAGCGGCCGCAGGCCGTATTTGTCACGGCAGGCATAGATGCGATTGGCGGTCATGATCAGGAATGCAAAAGCCCCCTCGATCATGTTCAGCGCGTCGATGATCGAATAGATGCGCGGACGGTCGTGATAGCGGTCTCCTTCTTGATCAGGTGCGCCAGGATTTCGCTGTCCGAGGTCGACTGGAAACAGGCTCCCCTTGTTCTCGAGGTAAATACGCAGCAGCGCCGAATTGACGATATTGCCGTTGTGCGCCAGCGCGAAATCGCCCGTGTTGTGGCGGAAAGGAACGGTTGCGTTTCGATGCCACCACCGCCGGCGGTGGTATAGCGCACATGCCCGATGGCCATGTCGCCCTTGAGCGTCGAAGGTTTCGCCTCGCCGAACACCTCGGTCACCAGGCCGCCGCCCTTGATGCGGCGGAACGTCGCGTCCCGGTCGACGGTCACGATACCGGCACCCTCTGTCCGCGGTGCTGCAAGGCATGCAGGCCATAGTAGGTCAGCGACGCTGCGTCCTTGACTCGAAGACGCCGAACACCCCGCACCTCATGCAACTCGCGGTCGCTGAATCTCCCCATCACCATTACCCGACGATTTTCTGCAAACGTGCCAAAATCTCCTCGTAAGCCTCGCGCACCTTGCCCAGGTCACGACGGAAACGGTCTTTGTCGAGTTTCTCGTTGGTCGTCATGTCCCACAGGCGGCAGGTGTCGGGCGACACCTCGTCGGCGAAAGCACGATCTCCCCGTCCGACGTACGGCCGAACTCGATCTTGAAGTCCACGAGTTTGATGTTCATCTTGGCGAAAGGTCCTGCGCAGGATCTCGTTGATACGCGAGGTCATGGCGTAGATCAGTTCGAGTTCCTCGTAGGTCACGGCACCCAATGCCACGGCGTGGTGGTCGTTGATCAGCGGGTCGCCCAGCTCGTCCTTCTTGTAGCAGATGTCGTAGATGACGTTCGACGGCTGCGTACCCTCCTCGATGCCGAGGCGCTGGGCCATCGAACCGGCGATGACATTGCGCACGATCACCTCCAGCGGGATGATCGTCACCTGCGGCAGATCTGGTCGCGGTCGTTGATCGTCTCGATGTAGTGCGTCTTGATGCCCGCCTTCTGGAAGCTCTTTGAAAATCAGGGTCGAGATGGCGTTGTTCAGCACGCCCCTTGCTTTTCGATCGTGGCTTTCTTTGATGTTGTTGAAAGCCGTTGCCGCATCCTTGTAGTGAATGATGATCTTGTCGGGATCGTCGGTCCGGAAAAACCTGTTTTGCCTTGCCCTCGTAGAGCATTTCGAGCTGTTTCATGATGTTTGTGAGTTTAAGTTTTATGTTGTACTAATTTTTGCGGAAATAGTCGACGGCATTGCGGAACAGCGACTGTTCCTTCTCGCCTGCGATATTTTTGAAGAGGTTTTTCTCGTAACGCTCCGTATGCCCCATCTTTGCCGAGGATCTGGCCGTCACGCGACACCAGGCCCTCGATGGCATACGACGAACCGTTGGGGTTGTACGGCGCCTCGGCCGTCGCACGCCCTTCGGGATCGACATACTGGAAGGCCACCTGCCCGTTGGCGAACAGCTCCCGGGCAAGTTCTTCGCTCACGACGAACTTGCCCTCGCCGTGGCTGACAGCGATCGAGTGGATGTCGCCCAGGCCAAAGCCCGCGAGCCACGGGGAGTTGAGCGTCGCGACGCGCGTCGAGACGATCTGCGAAATATGACGGTTGACGTCGTTGCGGAACAGCGTCGGCGAATCCTTTGGTCACCATGCCCAGGCGGCCGTAAGGCAGCAGGCCGGATTTGACGAGCGCCTGGAAACCGTTGCAGATGCCGAGGATCAGCCTCCGCGGTCGAGCAACGCATGGATTTCATCGCGTATATCCTTATTGTTGAGTACGTTGACGATAAACTTGGCGCTGCCGTCGGGTTCGTCGCCCGACGAGAAGCCGCCGCTCAGCACGAAGATATGGGCGCGGCGGATATGTTCCTTCATTTCGCGGATCGAACGCAGGATGTCGTCGCCCCCCCCGAGGTTACAACGCTCATTTTCGACCTCGGCCCCGGCCTTGCGGAATGCCTTGGCCGTGTCGTAGTCGCAGTTGGTGCCCGGGAACACGGGGATATAGACCAGCGGATGTTCGACGGCTTCGCCCCGATAGGCGAAAGTCCGGGGTGCGGGCCCGAGGTCATCACCCCCGGCATGGTTCTCCCCCTTTGTCGGGGTAAACGGCCGCGAATTTCGGTATTGGCCTTGTAGGGGCGTCGAGCGGCATTTTTCACGCCGTTGACGGTCAACGCCCCATCGGCTGCGGTCATACCCAGCAGCCCGGCCGCAGGATGGGTCAGTTCGACGGCGCTCTCGACAAGGATCGAACCATAGGCGTATCCGAAGAGTTCCGCCTCGTCCATCTCCACCCGGCGCCGATGCGGTTGCCGAAAAAGCCATCTTGGCAAGACCTTCGGCGACACCTCCCGAAGCCCACCGACCATGCGGCGAGGATATTGCCGCGTTCGATATTTTCGCTGACGAAGCCAAAGTTCTCCTTCAGCTGCGCCGTGTCGGGCATATGGTTCTCCCTGGGCGTATGGCGCACCAGGTAGATACGGTTGCCGGGCTTCTTGAAATCGGTCGAAATGACCGTCCCGGCATTCACCGTCGTGATGCCGAAGGCCATCAGCATGGGCGGGACGTTGATATGCTGGAACGTGCCCGACATCGAGTCCTTGCCGCCGATCGAGGGCAGGCCCAGTTCGACCTGCATCTTCAGCGCGCCGAGCAGGGCACCCAGCGGCTTGCCCCACGAACGGGGATCGCGGGTCATGCGTTCGAAATATTCCTGGTATGAGTAACGCATCCTGTCATAACGCGCGCCCGCAGCCACGACCTTGGCAGCAGCTTCGACGACGGCATACGCAGCACCGTGGTAAGGGCTCCACGAGGCCAGGTAGGGATTGTAGCCGAAGGCCATGATGCTGGCCGTGTCGGTGTAACCGTCGGTCGGGAGTTTCTGCACCGACACCTGCGTTGCTGCCCTGCGTGCGGCCGCCGAACGGCATCAGCACGGTGGAACGGCCGATCGTCGAATCGAACATTTCGATCAGGCCGCGCTGCGAGACGACATTGTTGTCGCGCAGGTTCTCCTCGAAGCGTTCGGCAAACGTCGCGCCCACGACCTCACGGGCAAAGGGATCGCGGTTCTCCACCTCACCGATCATGGCTTCGGCATAGTGCTTCGCCCCGGCGCTGTCGATGAATTCACGCGCGAGGTCTACGACTTTGCGCCCTTTTTGTTGAACATCCGCATACGCGGGCCGTATCCGTCACGTCGGCCACCTCGACCGCCTCGATATTCTCCCTCGCGGCAGTAGCCCATGAATTCGGCGACGTCCTTCGCCTCGACGACTACGGCCATGCGCTCCTGCGACTCGCTGATCGCCAGTTCCGTGGAATTCAGGCCGCTGTACTTGGTCTTCACGCGGTCGAGATAAATATCCAGCCCGTCGGCCAGCTCGCCAATGGCGACGCTGACCGCCGGCGCCGAAGTCGTTCGATTTCTTGACGAGGCGCGTCACCTCCGGACGGCGGAACAGCCTCTCGAGCTTGCGCTCCTCGGGGGCGTTGCCCTTCTGCACCTCGCTGCCGCAGGTTTCGAGCGACTTGGTGTCGTGCTCTTTCGACGAGCCGGTGGCGCCGCCGATGCCGTCACGCCCCGTGCGGCCGCCCAGCATGACGATCTTGTCGCCCGGGACGGGTTTTTCGCGGCGGACGTTTTCAGCCTTCACGGCACCGACCACGGCACCGACTTCGAGGCGCTTGGCCACATAGTCGTCGTGGTAAATCTCGCGCACATGGGTCGTTGCCAGCCCGATCTGATTGCCGTAACTGGAGTAGCCCGTGGCGGCCTTCTTCGAAATGACGCCTGCGGGAGCTTGCCTCGAGCGTATCGGACACCTTCTGGTAGATATTGCCGGCACCCGTTACACGCATGGCCTGGTAGACGTAGCTGCGCCCCGACAACGGGTCGCGGATAGCGCCGCCCAGACAGGTCGAAGCGCCGCCGAACGGCTCGATCTCGGTCGGTGGTTATGGGTTTCGTTCTTGAATTGCAGGAGCCACTTCTCGGTCGCCCCGTCGACATCGACATCGACGTATACCGAGCAGGCGTTGTTCTCGTCGCTCACTTCCAGGTCGTCCCAGCAGCCCTTTCTTGCGCAGGTAGCGGGCGCCGATGGTCGCCATGTCCATCAGGCAGATGCTCTTGTGTTCGCGGCCCCAGCTCACGCCGGATGCGCAGGTAGAGGCCAGCGAATCTTCGATTTCGTCCTTACGAACGACTCCTCGACCGTAATACCCTCCAGCTCGGTGGTGAAGGTCGTATGGCGGCAGTGGTCACTCCAATAGGTGTCGAGGATGCGCAACTCGGTCTCGTAGGGGTCGCGCCCCTCGGCACGGAAATATTTCACCACCTCGCGCAGGTCGTCGGCATTCATCGCCAGCCCGTACCGCTTGCAGCAGGGTTCCAGTCCGGCGTCGGTCATCTTGGTGAAGCCTTCCAGCACGGCAACGGGCTTCACCTCGGCCTGTTCCATGTCGGTCAGCACGTCCAGATTCTTCTCGCGCGACTCGACCGCGTTGATATAGTAATGGCGGATGCGCGCCAGGTCTTCGTCGGAAACGGCATCGTCGAACAGCAACAGCTTCGACGAGCGGATGCGCACCTGGGCCGACGGGTCGATCAGCCGCACGCAGTCGACGGCCGACGCGGCACGTTGGTCGAACTGGCCGGGGAGGTACTCCACGGCGATGTATTTCCGTCCCGCCAGTGTCGCACGAATCGGTCACGCTGTCGGTTACCACTTCGCCAAAGACGCTGTAACGGCTCTTTTTCGAGCAGCTCTCGGCTGAACCCGAACAGGTCGTAGACGTTGAGCAACCGCAGGCTGCGGATGTCCAGGTTCAGATTGGTGTTCAGCTCCCGGCGCAGGCTGTCGGCCTCGACCCGGAAACGGGGATGTTTCTCAACAAAAATCCGGTAGTTTTCCATGTTATTTCGTTTGCACTTATTTTACGAATCTGTCGGCCCACGCGGCACCGTATTCCCCGGCGTCCATCCCGACGAAGGTGATATGCCCCATCTTGCGCTTCGGACGGCTCTCGGTCTTGCCGTAAAGGTGGACATGGACACCCGGGCGGTTTTCGGCGGCGATTCTCTCGGCCGCTTCGAGATCCTGCCCCAGGATATTCTTCATCACGGTCGGCGCCACGAGCTGCGGCTCTTTGCAACGGTTCGCCCAGCAGGAAGCGCACCAGCTCGCGGAACTGGTTGGTCGTGCACCCCTCGATGGTATAGTGCCCCGAATTGTGGGGCCGCGGCGCCATTTCGTTGAAATAGAACTCCCCGTCGCGGATGAAGAACTCGATGGCGAGGATCCCGCGGTAGCGGCAGGATTTCATGAACCGCTCGCCGGTCGCAGCCATGCGGCTGCGCAGGCCGTCGTCCATCCCCTCGGCGGGGACGAAGCACAGGTCGAGGATGCCGTCGCGGTGGACGTTCCGCCCGATGGGGAAATGGATGACGCGCTCCCCGTTCGAGACCATCACGATGCTGGCTTCGAAATCGAACGGCACGAACTGCTCCAGAATACAGGGTACGGCGAGCATCGGCAGCGCACGCGGCACGTCGGCCTCGCCCCGCTTCAACACCAATTGCCCGTGGCCGTCGTATCCCAGCGTACGGGTCTTGAGCACCGCCGGGAATCCGATCTCGGCCAAGGCGGCACGCAGCGACGCCTCGTCGTCCACGGCGGCGTACAGGGGCGTCCGCAGCCCGTTGGCGCGGGCATTGTCCTTCTCGCGCAGGCGATCCTGCGAATCGTAGAGCGGGCGGAAACCCTGCGGGATGTTGTATTTCTTTTCCAGCGGGATCAGCACGCTGCCCGGGACGTTTTCGAATTCGTAGGTCACCACATCGCTGCGGCGGCAAAGCTCTTCGAGCGCCGCAGCATCGTCATACGCCGCCACGATGTGCCCGTCGCTCAGCGCGAACGCGGGGGCGTCGGGCGCAGGGTCGAGGCACAGCGTGCGCGCCCCGAGCAGGTGCGCCTGCTCGACGATCATCAGCCCCAGCTGACCGCCGCCGATGATACCGATCGTTTTCGTTTTCTCTGCCATAGCCGCCTCCCCTGCCGGATTAAAGTTCTGCCGCCAGTACGTCGGCGGTCTGTTTCGCACGGAACGCTTTCGAGCCGGGCAGCCAGCTCCGCATCCTGCAGTGCGAGGATCGACACGGCTATCAGCGCCGCGTTCTTCGCCCCGTTGATGGCCGTCGTCGCCACCGGAACGCCCGCAGGCATTTGCACGATCGAAAGCAGCGAATCCAGCCCGTTCAGGGCGCGCGACTTCACGGGGACGCCCACCACGGGGAGCGTGGTCATCGAGGCCACCATGCCCGGCAGATGTGCGGCACCGCCCGCACCGGCGATAATCACCCCGATACCGCGGCTTTTGGCCGTCTTGGCATATTCGCACAGCAGGTCAGGGGTACGGTGGGCGCTCACCACGCGCTTTTCGAAATCGACACCGAATTGTCCGAGCATGGCAACGGCATCGGCCATCACCTCATAATCGCTCACCGAGCCCATAATAACACCGACCTTCATACCTTTGGTTTTAAGTTTGAAAAAAAGACAGACCGCCACGACACGTATGTCATGGCGGTCTGGTATCTATCTGCGTATTCCGCTCCCGGACACCTGCTGCCCTTGCATCTGCGTACTCCGATCCTGCTGTCGGCACGACGACGAATAGAACGCAGCGGCCTGGCCCTGCTGTTTCTTACGTTCGCGTTGGTCGATTCTGTCGGTAGATGTCATGGGGAGGTGTTCGGATTAACCTAACAATTGTCAAAACAACGTTACAAAAGTAGCGCTTTTCAGCCGATTTACAAAATCCCCGGGCATATTCTATTGACAAATTATCGACATTTCGGGATTCCGGCAAAAACAAAAAATCCGCCGCAGCCGGAACCGGCCGCGGCGGATTGACATCGGTTCAACCCGTCCGTGCTATTCGCGGCTGAACGAGTAAGGGGCATCCCCGGGCTCCGTACCCCGCGTGTAATCGGGTTCGGGACGCATCGAGAAGCGGACGCCGGCACCCTTCACGAGGTCGGAATGGCGCAGGAAATTATGCGTATAGGATTTCCCGTCGAACTGCACGGCTCCGATATAACGGTTCTCGGGGCTGTTGTCCGGCGCTTCGAGCACAATCTTATTCCCGTTTTCGAGGTTCACGACGGCCTTGCGGAACAGCGGCGAACCGACGACGTATTCGTCCGAAGCCGGGCAGACGGGATAGAACCCCAGGGCGGAAAAAGACATACCAGGCCGAAGTCTGGCCGTTGTCCTCGTCGCCGCAATAGCCGTCGGGACGGGCCGAATAGAGGCGATCCATCACCTCGCGCGCCCAGTACTGGGCTTTCCACGGGACACCCGCATAATTATAGAGGTAGATCATGTGCTGCGCAGGCTGGTTGCCGTGGGCGTAGTTGCCCATGTCGGCCACCTGCATCTCGGTGATCTCGTGGATGCGGAATCCGTAGTAGCTGTCGTCGTAGATCGGCGGCACGACGAATACCGAGTCGAGCATCTGGACGAACTGCTCCCGGCCGCCCATCAGGTCGACGAGCCCCTCGACGTCGTGGAATACCGACCACGTATAATGCCACGAATTGCCCTCGGTGAAGGCGTCGCCCCACTTGGGGGCTGAACGGCGCCTGGAACTTGCCGTCCCCTGAGGCGGCCGCGCATCAGGCGGGTCTCGGGGTCGAAAAGACATTGCGGTAGTTCCGGGCACGCGCCGCCCACTTGTCCAGTTCGGCTTGGGGACGGTTCAGTTTCCTGGCGACCTGGAGGATACACCAGTCGTCGTGAGGCATATTCGAGCGTGCGGGCCACGTTCTCGGGAATGTTCACGTCGTAAGGGATATATCGCAGCTCGTTGTAGTACTCGTGTCCCCAGCGTCCGGTCGACGCAACGGTCGGGTGCACGTGCTCCGTGGCATACACCATCGCATCGTAGAGCACCCCGAGGTCTTTGTCGTTCGTGCCCTTCACCACGGCATCGGCAACCACCGAAGCGGAATTGTTGCCCACCATGCAGCCGCGGTGCCCGGGCGACGCCCATTCGGGCAGGAAACCGCTCTCGCGAGCGGCGTTAGCGAGTCCCTGCTGGATTTCGGCGTTCACGGAGGGGTAAACGAGGTTCAGCAGCGGGAAAAGGCTGCGGAAGGTGTCCCAGAACCCGGTGTCGGTATACATGTAGCCGGGGAGCACCTCGCCGTTGTAGGGGCTGTAATGCACGACCTCGCCCTGGTCGGTCACCTCGTAGAACTTACGCGGGAAGAGCACCGACCGGTAGAGGCACGAATAGAACGTACGGTACTGGTCGTCCGTACCGCCCTCTACCTCGATGCGTCCCAGCACATCGTCCCAGCGCGCCTGCGCCTTGGACTTCACCGTTTCGAAATCGTCGCTACCCAGTTCCCGGAGGTTCTGCAGCGCCTGTTCGGGAGAAATGAACGACGACGCCACGCTGGCGCATATCTGCTGGCCGCGGCGGGTCGCGAAATGCACCTTGCCACGGCATGTTCGCCCGTGACGGACTTCTGCCCTTCGGGATAGAGCAGGTTGCTGCCGGGTTTGTATCCGCCGGGGCATCGGTCAGCTCGAAGGCTGCGAAGGGCGTATCGAAGCGCACGACGAACCAGTTGCGGAAATTCTCCGGCACGCCACCGCTGTTGCGCGTGGTGTAACCGACGATCGTACGGTCGTCGACCATCCCGACCTGCGAACCACGGTCGAAGGCGTCGATGACCACGCCCGATTCCGTCGATTCGGGGAACGTGAAGCGCATCATCGCGGCACGGTCGGTCGGCGTGATCTCCACGCGGATGTCATGGTCGGCGAGGTAAGTCTTATAGTAATAGGGTTTGGCCACTTCGGACTGGTGCGAAAACCAGCTGGCGCGCGACTCCTCGTCGAATTTATCCTCCCCGCGCACGGGCATGAGCGAGAACTGGCCGTAATCGTTGATCCACGGCGAAGGCTGGTGGGTCTGCTTGAACCCCCGCACCTGGTGCGCCCCGTAAGTATATGCCAGCCGTCGCCCATCTTGCCGGTCTGGGGCGTCCAGAAATTCATGCCCCACGGCAAGGCGACCGCCGGATAGGTATTGCCCGTCGAGAGCGAAAAATCCGACTGCGTACCGACCAGCGTCGAGACGTATTCCGAAGGACGGAGGCGCTGCTCCCCGGCCGAAGGACATGTGCACGAAGCGAGTGCGGCGGCGCAGAGGGCGGCAAATGCGATATATCCTTTTTTCATGGCCTTCCGATGTTTAGAGTTCATACCACACTGCGGGTTCGGCACCCATCTCGAATTCGAGCACACCGCCCGCGGCGATGTCGTCGAAGGCAATATAGGGTTTCGTATACGGCTTGCCATTGAGCTTCACCGCCTGGATGTATTTGTTCGCGGCGGAATTGTTATGCGCCGTGACGGTCAGCACACCGTCGCGGACACGCACTTCAGCCTTGTCGAAGAGCGGCGAGCCGAAGAAATAGCCCCCGGCGGGTTCGACCTGGTAGAAACCCAGCGACGAGAGGACGTACCATGCAGACATCTGCCCCACGTCCTCGTTGCCCGAAAGGCCGTCGGGTTCGGCGCGGTAGAGCGTCGTGAGCACCTCGCGCACCTTGTCGGCCGTCTTCCACGGCTGACCGATCATCGTGTAGAGGTAGACGACGTGGTGGCTGGGTTCGTTGCCGTGGGCGTACTGACCGATCAGGCCCGAGATGTCGGGCGAGGCGGCTCCCTCGAGCACGGAGCTGACGACGAACAGCGAGTCGAGTTTCCCGGTGAAGGCTTCCTTGCCGCCGAAACAGCCGATCAGCCCCTCGACGTCGTGCGGCACGAGCCATGTGTACTGCCATGCGTTGCCCTCGCAGTAGTCGTCGGCGCGGTGTGTCGAGCGGAACGGATTAAAAGGCGTGCGGAACCGGCCTTTCGAATCGAGGCCGCGCATGAAGCGGGTCTGCGGATCGAAGAAATGGCGGTAGGATTTGCTTCGTTCGAGGAAATGGTCGTAATCCGCGGTCTTGCCCAGCTCTTTGGCGACCTGTGCCACGGCCCAGTCGGCGAGGCGTACTCCATGTCGTAAGCCACCGCCTCGTTGAAGAGGTCGCAGGGGGATATAGCCGTATTTCATGCGCAGATCCATACCCCGCTCGCCGAGCATCGCCGACTGCTTGAGCGCCTCGTAGGCCCTGCTCCTGTCGAAGCCGCCGTAGCCTTTGAGCACGGCGTCGGCCAGGGCCGGGATACCGGGATTGCCGACCATGCAGTCGGCTTCGTTACCCATCAGGTGCCATACGGGAAGCTTGCCCTCAAGCTGCCGGTAGATATGGAGCATCGTATTGGCGATGTCGGGCATCTTCTCGGGGTGGAGGATCGTCATGAGGGGCTGGGCGGCGCGATAGGTGTCCCACAGCGAGAAAGTCGTATAGTTCACGAACGGCGCGGCGCGGTAGATCTTGCCGTCGGAACCGCGGTAGTCGCCGTTCACGTCGCAGAATTCGGACGGGGCGACCATCGTGTGGTAAAGCGCCGTATAGAAAATGCGGCGTGCGGCGTCGTCCGAAGTCTCGATGCGCACCTTCTGCAACTCGGCGTTCCACGCCCGGTCGGCGGCTGCGGCCGTCGCTTCGAAGTCCCAGCCGGGAAGCTCGGCCTGCATGTTCAGGCGTGCATTCTCGATGCTCACGGGCGAAATGGCGACCTTGACATAGATCGTCTCTCCGGCCGAAGTGTCGAAACCGACCCGGCCGTAAAGGCGCTCCGCCCTGAAGCTGTCGCCTTCGCGCAGGCCGCCGTCCTCGCCGCCCTCGTAAATGGCTAGCGACTTGAAGGGTTTGGAGAATTCGGCCGTGAAATAGACCCGCTGGTCTTTCGCCCAGCCCGTCGAGTAGCGGTAGCCGCTGATCGTATGGTCGTCGGCACGTTCGATGAAGGTTTCGGTCGGAGCATCCCAGCAGCCGCCGTTCTCGAGGTCGAAGACCACGGCGGCATCGGCCGATGCCGGAAGGTATATTTGTGCAGGCCGACGCGCTTGGTGGCGGTCAGCTCCACGTCGATGCCGTAGCGGTCGAGCCGCGTGGCGTAATAGCCCGGGCGGGCCTTTTCATTGGCGTGGCTGAAATACGACCACATGCCCGACTGCGGGTCGTCCCGAAAAAATGCCGCGGGCAGGTCACCTGCCCCACGACGGGCATCACCGTGACGTCGAACAGGTCGCCGATACCGGTGCCGTTCAGGTGTGTGTGGCTGAAACCGATGACCGTCGTGTCGGAAATGTGGTAGCCCGACGTCCAGTCCCACGACTGCGGGATGCCTCGGGGCCGAGCTGTACGGCGCCGAACGGGACGTTGGCGCCCATGAATACATGGCCATGGCCGCCCGTGCCGATACGCATGTCGACATACTGCGTCAGCGAATCCGTACGGGGTGCCTGCGAGCAGGCCGCCAAAAAGCAGGCCTGCGCCGAGAGCTGAGAGAGATTTTAAATTCATAGGGACATATGTTGTTTTTATTTGCGTTCGGGTTGCAATCCGAAAACCAGCCGGCCGCCGCCTACCAGTTCACCGTGCGAAATGCGGTATTTCTTCAGCGGCCTGCCGCCGAGGGTCATCGAGCCGATGTAGACGTCGCCGGCTCGAGCGCCCGTTTCTATAACGAGCTCCCCGGCCGGATAGTATTTTCGGGTCGAGCGTAACGGTCACCTTGTCGAAAAACAGGCGATGTAAGCGTATAGTAAGGCTCCCCCGGGCAGTCTGCCGGGTAGATCATCGAGAAGACCGCCCACGCCGACATGGTGCCCGTGTCGTCGTTGCCGGGGATGCCGTCGGGGGCTGTCGTAAAGTACCTGTCCAGCAAACGCCGTACCTCGCTGCGTACGCCACCCTCGCCCTGGAAATAGCTGAACAAGTAAGGATAGGCGATGTCGGGTTCGTTCGCCGGGTCGTACAGCCCCTGGTCGAAGAACCATCTGCAGCTTGTCGATGAATCGGCGTCTGCCGCCCATCAGCCGGGCCAGTCCGGCCACGTCGTGCGGGACATAGAACGGCAAGTTCCAGGCCGAACCTTCGTGGAAGCCGGGGACGGGTTCGAAATTCTCACCCTGGCGCGGGTCGAAGGGCGTGAGGAACTTACCCTCCTTGGTAATCGGACGGAACGTGCCCGACTCGGTGCTGTAATAGTTCTTATAGCCGAGCGAGCGGGCGCGGAACAACGCCGCCAGTCGTCTTTTTTGCCGAGCGAGTCGGCCAGCAGCGCGACAGCGCGTGGTCGGCGATATAGTATTCCAGGGCGTGCGACACGGAGTTGTCACCCGAAAGGTCGCGGGCGTAGAAGCCCAGCGGCACATAACCTTTTTCGATGTAGGGGTCGATGTCGGGGCGCATCCTGTTCCGCGCGCCCGGCGTCGTGGCCGATTTGCGCATCGCCTCGTAGGCGGCGTCCATATCGAAATCGCGCAGCCCCTTCATCCAGGTATCGACGATCACGGGGATCGACGGGTCGCCCTCCATGGTGAAGGTTTCACGGCCGTAGAGTTCCCACTTGGGAGCCAGCCCCCACTCCCGGTACATGCCGACCATCGAGCGCACCATCTCCAGTTGGCGTTCGGGGTAGACCAGCGTCGCAGCAGCTGGTGCAGGTTGCGGTAAGTATCCCACAGCGAGAAGACCGTATAGCGGTTGCCCTCGGCGGTGCGGATCTCGGCGCTCTCCATCGCGGGGTATTCATGCCGTTGACGTCGCTCAGCACGTTGGGGTGGATCAGCGCATGGTAAAAGCCCCGCGTATAGACCTTCTTCTGCGCTTCGGTACCGCCCTCGACGCGGATGCGCCCCAAGTCGACGTTCCCCACGTGCGGCGTGCGGCGCACGGATGTCGTCGAACGAACGCTCCTGCTGCTCGGCTTCGAGGTTCAGGCGGGCGTTCTCGGCCGACACGAACGAAACGCCCATGCGCACCTCGACCTGCTCGCCCGGCTGCATGTCGTAGGAGAACCACACGCCGACGTCGTCGCCGGCAATGTCCTTGCCGTATTGCTGTATAGAGTACTTGTAGTGCCGTCATCCTTGTCCCATTCGGCTTCGACGCCCTGTTTCGGGGGGTTGTTTCTTCCAGAACCCGGTGGCCGCGGGGCGTTTCGAGACGCGCAGCACGAAATACACCGGAAACACCGCCTGCGGGTTGTAGCAGAACGTGCCCAGCAGTTTCATGCCCTCGACCTCGGTGTCGCTCACGCGGCGCACCCAGGCTCCTGACTCGTTGGTAAGCCCTTCGCCCAGGTTTAACAGAATATGTCCCGTACCCTCCGGAAGGTATGAGCGCTCGGCCGACGTGCGCGGCGTGGCCGTCACCTCGGTGCGGATACCGTACTTGGTCAGCAGGTTCGAATAGTAGCCCGGCGAGGCCGTCTGGCTGGTATATGCGCTGCCGTAGTTGCGGTAATCGACGTCCAGCGCACCCGCCGTCGGCATTACCAGCAGCGAGCCCAGCTCGGGGCATCCCACGCCGCTCAGGGTGACGTGTGCGAAGCCCGTGAAGAACTTGTTGCGGTACTCATAGGGCGCCGACCACCACTGGGCGTCCTTATCATAGAGGTTCTCGTCGGAGCCCATCACGTTGAACGGAACCACCGACATCATCCCGTTAGGGCATACCGCGCCGGGATTGGTCGTCCCGAAATTGGTCGTCCCGATGAACGGGTCGACCCAATCCGGCAGGCTCCCTGCGCACGCAGCGGTGTGCAGAAACGGCTGCGGCGAGCGCAGCGGTTAAGAGCGTTCGTCGCAGCGGCATCAGCGTATATTGTTTTTGCGGGTAAAGTCGATGATCTCCGGAATATAACCGAAAGCAAGCCCCGTAACCGTGTCCGCACACCCGTAGACCGCAACGCGCCCCCGTCGCGGGGTCGCAGCGCAGCGCAGGGGGAACGTCACGTTCGGCACGTCGCCCGTGCACTCGTAGATTTCACGCGGCGAGATCAGGTACGGGCCGCTGCGGGCGATGACTTTCACGGCTCATCCAGGTCGAGCAATGCCGAGCCGAACGCATAGACGTAGCCGTTGCACGAACGGAGCACCCCGTGGTAGAACAAAAGCCACCCTTCGCTGGTCTCGATGGGCACGGGCCCCGCGCCGATCTTCATGCACTGCCACGCCGAGACTTCGAACGCCGCGGGCGACATCACGTGACGGTGGCGGCCCCAGAACTCCATATCGGGCGATTCGGAGTAGAAAATATCGCCGAACGCCGTATGGCCCGTTGTCGCTCGGACGCGAGAGCATGGCGAACTTCCCGCCGATCTTGCGCGGGAACAGCACACCGTTGCGGTTGAACGGGATAAAGGCGTTTTCCAAGCTGGTGGAACGTCCTCGAAATCCGTCCACGTCGATGCCGATCGTCGGGCCGTGGTAACGTTGCGTTGCACCACGTCACGTAGTATTTGTCCCCGATCTTGGCCACACGCGGGTCGTAACCGTAGACCCATTGGCCGATTTCGGTGTCGCCGCCCACCAGTTTGAAGTCGCGCGCGTCCTCCTCGCGGATGTCCCAGTCGATGCCGTCCACCGAGAAGCCCGCGTGGATGCGCATGCGGCGGTTGGTGTCGTCGTGCAGCGGAACACGCCCGCATAATTATACTTCTGCCCTTCTTGAACGGAACGACCGCCGAATTGAAAATGCTGTTTCGAGGTCGAAAAAGCGCGTCGCGCCCGATGATCGGGTTGGCCGAATAACGCCACATAACCTCCTTGGAGCCGGCGGGACGCTCTTCCCAGGCATATCCGGCAGCGCCGGGCCTACGATTTTCAGATTGTTCATGTTATTTGGTTGTTGGTTTATCGTCATAGGGTGAATGGATACGAACCAGGTCATCACAAAAGGCCGGAATCGTCGCCAGCATGACCACAATGAAGAAGCCGTAGCCCTTCCAGTCGCTCAGGTAACCCGAAACGGCCCCGGTGAGCATCACCGAAAGGTTCATGATGCCCGACGCGAAGGCGTAGTGCGCCATCTGGTGCCGTCCCGGGGCGACCTGCTGCATCATGAAGAGCGTAAGACCCACGAACCCGAACCCGTAGCCGAAATACTCCACGACGATGCCGCCGCCCACGAGCCACATCGACTGCGGCTGGAACCATGCCAGCAGCGCATAGACCGCGAACGGAAGGTTGAAAATGCAGCACAGCGTGAAGAGCGAGCGCCTCAGTCCGCGGTGGGCGATATAGTAGCCCGCGAGCAGCGATCCCAAAAGGAATGCCCCGGCGCCGAACGTGCCGTAGTACAACCCGATCTGCTGGTTGGTAAGCCCCAGCCCTCCGGCCGCGGTATCCGCCTTGAGGAACAACGGCACGATCTTCATCACGAAGCCCTCGCCCAGGCGGTAGAAGACGATGAAGGCGATGTAATACCAGATATGCTTTTTCGTGAAGAACGCCGCGATCACCTCCTTCAGGCTGCGCAGCCGCTTCCCGCAGCGAATGTCCGTCAGCCGCACTTCCGCCCGACGGCAACTCGCGGCTGTGGTAAATACCCAGCAGGACGAGCAGGCCGCAAAGGATCGCCAGCACCACCGTCCACGACTGCACATAGGCATCGAAGGTCGCCGCCCCCCGGAATCGCTGAAACGCTTGCTGAGCCAGCCCGCGAACCAGACCAGGCCGCCCGTGGCGACCAGTTTCGCAAGGTTGTAGAACGCCCCCTGCCAGCCGATATACCGCGCCTGATCCTCGGTCGAGAGCTCCGACATGTAAACGCCGTCGGCCGCGATGTCGTGCGTGGCGCCGCTGAAGGCCACCACCGCGAAGACCCCCACCGTGACGGCGAAGAAATGGGGCATATGCAGCGCCAGCGCAGCAAGGCCGAACAATATGCCGCTTAGGAGCTGCGTCGTGACGACGAAAGGAGAATTTTTTGGTGCGGAAAATTTCCAGGAAGGGCTCCACAGGAATTTGATCGTCCACGGCCACATGATCAGCGATGTCAGAACGCGATCCGGGTATCGGATATCCCCAGATCCTTGAACATGACCGCCGAAACCATATTCAGAACTACGAACGGCAGTCCCATCGCAAAATAGACCGTAGGCACCCAGGCCAGCGGCGAAGTTTTTTTCAGATTTTCAGACATCGGGTCTTCTCGATTTAGGTTAGGGATGCAAAAGATAATAAAATATTTCCGCACGTGGTCGGTATTCCGGGCGGTTATCATCTTTGCATCCGTAAAGTAATACAATTTCGGGCGCCAGGATTAAAAGCGGCCGGCAATTTAATTCCCGAAAGAAGACCGTGCAGCCGGCGGGTCTTTGCGGCTCGCGACTGCACGGTCGTCAGAATCGAATCCTGCAGAGAAATCAATCTACATATACGATCTCCGTCGCGGCATTCTTGGTCAGGTGCGGGAATATCCTGCCCTTTCTTGAGATAGAGCGACTTCACCTTCTCCCCACGATCGCATTTAAGAGTCTGGAGTGCCGGACAACCCGACACGTCGATCGAGGTTATCCCGTCATACCAAACATAGTAGGAGGCTACTGTCAGATCCAGCGATAGCAACTTGTTACCGATCATCGTAAACTTCTCGACATCCGCATAATCGGTTCCCAGCGGCGACAACGATTCGATCGGATTGTCTCCAAGATTAATCAAGGCCAACCCATAATTCTTGGTGCAATTCAATTCTTTTTTTACCTTTGTCAAACCGGAAAGGTCTATTTCACTTAGATCATTACTCATGACATTGATCTTTTCCAGGTTCGTGAAGTTTTCGATCCCCTCCAGCGATGTCCATTGGGTACCATAGTAGCTGGGGTTATATGACAACCTCGGTGGCGGCCAACCCTTTCTCCGTAATGATTCCGGAAGTAGACCCCAATGCGACGATCCAGCCCTGTTGTTGCAGCCACTTTACAAAATAACCTTATCGACAAACGAAATCAGTGTCGCATTCGGATCTTTCTGGATAACGGACAACTCTTTGGTAATGCCAGCACCCTCAATCGTAATCTTACCTCCGCGACTGGTAGTTGCCGCTCCGAGATGGAATGTAAGCGTCTTCGTTTCCAGCCCACGGGTTTCGGGCACCTGCGTGATCCAATCGTCGCTAATCATTACTTTGTAATCTACATTGGCATTCACATCAACGGAGAAAGAACGCTCCGCAAGGTCAAACTCAAATGCCGTATCCTCGATATTGATTGCATATATCCGGTTCTGGGTCAGCGGAATATCGACCGACTGCCCCATGCCCGAGACCGTGACCACGGTCGAACGGTCATCGTAATCGGGTTCTTGGCAACGGTAAACTTCAAGACCGTGTTGCCGAAAACGTCGTTGCGCCCGACATACGTGACCCAATCCCCGCCGCCGTCGGAAAACGCGACGGCCAATTCCGGAATGTTCGTATGCAGTTTGACCTGGATATCGGTGCTCAATGCTTCGACGGTCATATTCTCCTCGGAAAGAAGGGGTCAGCGAATAGCCCGCTTCCGAAACGATTTTCAGGGGAGCGACAGCCGATCCCGTAAAGAACTTGAAGGCCGCTTCACGGCTCTCTTCGCTTGTATTCGGATCGATCGTGAAGGTTACCACATCGCCGCTCTTCCCGGCTTCGGCCGAAGGATGCACCCAGTCGCAGACACCTGCGAGCCGCCAGTCTCCCCGAACTGGTTACGGTCACCTGCGTCGTCGTCCCGTCAGGCCCGGCGGGGATGGCATCGGGGGGTAATGGATATCGTGGCCCGGGAAAGGTCGTCCGCCGTATCGTCGTCGGAACAGGCGCTGAGCGCACAGGCCACCGCTACAAACGCTATAAATATCTTTTTTCATAAAATCTACGCTGTTTTAGGTTCTCAGTCGAACTGCACTCCCCGCAGCGGCGTGCTGCGGGGAGTACAGCACACAATCGGATTAAGGCAGTTTATAACGCGTTGCGTCGTTCTTTTTGTAATAATACTCGGGCATCAGCAGTTCCTCGTCATAGAGGCCCCGGGCAACAGACTGGCAACGGCTCACCTGGAACCGATAGTCGCTGAAATCGCTTACCAACGAATTGGTATGCCCCAGTGCGAAGAACATGTAATAGCCGTATCCGGCCTCCTTCTTCGAGCGGGCTGTGCCCTCGCTCGAATCCCCGCTGCCCCGGTTCAACTCGATCGACATGCCGGAGCACTGCTTGACGGTCATGCCCCTGCATCGGCGCTGCGGTTCCCCGTAATCGGCGACGGCATAGTCGACGAACATGCCCGGCTCGACCCCGTCGACAGAAGGCATCCGGCTATTGATACCGCCCAGATAGTAAACCATGACGGTTTTATCGGGCATGGCTTTCTTGGTTTCATAGAGCAGCCGGGAGGCGGCAGCCGACGACCACGGCGCAAACCAGGGATTGCTCAGGTCGGGAGAGTTCGAATACTCGTCGTCGAAACCGACGCCGTCGAGGTTGTAGGCATTGCAATAAGCGGCCAGCTCCTTGGCAAACTCGCGGCAGCCCATATCGGACAGCTGTGCCACGCCGGCGGCATCGTGGTTGCCCAGGATACCGAGGATCACCTTCATGCCACGCTTGCGCAACGGCTGCAGGAACTGCTCGTTGTTGTCCAGCAGGAACTGCACGTTGGGGTTGTTCAGCACATAGACCCGTCCCGTTTCCGCATTGTAATTGATATTGGCCGAAAAAAGGATGATGTCGTCGAAGAAGAGCTTGCCGCTGTCCTTGAGCACGAACTCCAGCGCATTGAGCGGGTTGGTGTCGTTGACCTCGAAATAAGCACACGTTCCTCACGGCGTCGGGGCCCTTGTAAGCGTCGCCCTGGGCTCGCAGGTCTTTCACCAGATAGACCGCATGCTGCGCCTTTTCCGAGAGCGTGATACCCTCGGTCGAGGAGGTTGCCTTGAGCGGGAAGCAGATAGGTCGTCCCTCCCGTGCAATTCGCTGCCTGCGGCCAGGGTAACGCCCACCCCGACCGAACGGATCTCGTCCGGGGCCAGCAGCAGCTTGCCCCTCGCGGTCGATGGCGACATTGGCCGCGGGGGAAGAGTTCGAACTCCGTCCCGTGTTCGGCATTGTAGGTTTCAGATAAGCGGGATCCATCTCGATCTTCACGTCGACACCCTTCTGCGGCGCTTTCGTAAGGCGGAAGAAGACCTCGGTCTGGTGTTTGTCCGAGCGCAGTTCGATCACCGACTCGTTCTTGTTCGACGTCACGTCGAGCAACATGCCGTCGACACGCTTCACGGCGTCGTATGCCCCCCTCGTCGACAGGCTTGCCGCCCTCGATGTCGTCGGTGCAGGCCGTGAATGCCAGGCCACCCAACATCAGCGCAAGCGGAAGGATGCTGTATTTCAGATATTTCTTGGTGTTCATAATCGTTTCAGGTTAAAGGTTAGCAGATTATTTACCCAGCTCGGGAAGCGATACATTCACCCACTTCAACTCCTTCTCGACGGTAAGATCGTTCCCGTAGGAGGTCTGGTCTTTGATGGTCTTGCCGGCTCCCTCGTCGAATTTCCAGTAGGCCACCAGTCCGTCGGAAGCCGCGGCCACCTGGTAGAAATGGTCGGGGGCATTGATCTCCTCGGGGTCAGCGCCTTGTTCCAGATACGCACTTCCGAGATCTGGCCGTCGAAATAACGGTCGCTGGCATACGAATAACCGATCCAGAAGCAACGGGGCTTGCCGTCCGATTCGTCGGAATGGGCTACGCCGAAATTCACGGACGAAGTACCGACGTTGCCGCTGCACTTCTCCGCACCGTCGAGGTATACTTTCCGTTTCCCGACTCGAATGTCACGGCCACATGGTACCAGCGGCCGGCATCGAGTTTGAGATCCGAATTGGTCAGGTTCCTCGACGAAGCGATCTGAATCTGGTTGGGATCCACGCCCGAATCGCCGATACGCACCAGGAACTTGCCCTCGATACCCATGATCGTGGAGATCTGGTTCTTGAACGCATTGCCGTTGATCAGCGCCTCGAGCGTGAAGGTACGCATGTTGGTTACGGGCGAGGCATCCTTCCAGTCGGGCCAAGCACGGTTCTCGGTAATACCGGCCACGACGTTGATCAGCGCAGCACCCTTGAAGATATAGTAAACACTGCGGGCACTGGGCAGCACGTCGATACCCGACACCGAACGGATCGTCACGGGCAGCACATAGCGCTCGTTCTTGTCCAGCAGGTTCACGTCGACGAACCTGATCGTCACGGGAACGCTCGCCACACGCTTCCGGCCTGTATCCTGGTCTTCGTCTCATCGAACTGGTAAAACTCCTCGGAGAGCAGCTTCACGTCCTCGTCGTAGTAAGCCTGGCGGTAGTGGTCGAACAACTCGGGCGCGGCGGCGAACTCGATCGAAATGTCCTGCCCGACGGGCTTGGCGATACCGGCCGTGATTTCACGCTCATAGGAGGATTCGCAGCCTTGATAAGCATCTCGTCGGTGAAATTCGTCGCCGAGATGAAAAGTTTATTGTCGTAATGCTGCCTGGAAAGATCCTCGTTTTTGCAGCCTGCCAGGGCAACGGCGGCAAGAGCCGCGACAGCAATATTTAACTTGTTGAGTTTCATAGGTCGCATTAGTTTTTAGGTGCGGGATTCAGGATGTCGACCGCCTCCCGGATGTTTTTATAAACCAAAGTCAGGTTGAAATAGTCGTTCTGCGCGTTGGCGATGGAGATACCCAGTTTCTCATAGCCCGACGCCGGGCTTACGACCCACTGGGCAGCGCCTTTGGTGGCACGCACGCGCGTCTTGCCGTCGGCCTCGTAGCCGGAGAAATAACCGCTCTCATCGCTCAGGTCGGTGAGCGACGGAGTCGTCACGCCGATGACGAACCGATCGGTCGGGACATCTTCCACGGCGGCCATCAGCACGGCGAACGACATCTTGTCGGCCGAGGTTGCGGTCAGCGCGGGGATGACGATATAATCGCATTCGCCCAGGACTGACTTGTCGATGAGGTTCTGCGGGTTACCCTGGAAGACCAGCACTTTGCCGGAGTTGGCGCCGCTCCAGGTCTTCACGTTCGAGAAGAACGCCTCCTGGCGTGCGGCATACTGCGCTTTTCCTCTTCCTGCATAGCCTGCGGGGCACGGCCGGTATAGTTCACCTGGACACCGTCGTAACCATATTTGGCACACAGGTTCAGCTGACTGACGGTCTGCTGCCTGCAGAACTCCAGGAAACGGAGCTCCAGCCCTCCTCGGGGTCGGTTCGCCCCTCGCCGCCACCTTCGCCGCCTTCGTCCTGGGTCGCCTCCTCGGGGGTGCTGGGATTCGTGGGTTCTTCGGGTTTGTTGGCCTCCTCATCCGCGAGGACTTTCTCCCAGAGTTTCTCGATCGCATTATAGTCGATGTTGTAGATCACCCGGGTGCCCTTCTCGCGTACCTTGGCGAATTCACCGGCCAGGGTCGGATGCAGGTTGTCGGGATTCATCAGGCAGATGATGTCCACGCTGTCGGGCATCGTCGTCAGGTGCTCGTTGCGCTGGGCCGGAGCCGAGGTGGTATTGTCCATCGAGACGAGGACGACCTTGTGCTCGCCCGCCTTGTAATCCCGGAGCGCCTTCAGGTACTGCTTGTAGAGCTCGGGATTCTGCTCCTCAAGCGTAGGATAGTTGATGTCGAGGCTTTCGGTCTCCGTCCAGTCGCTGCACGCCGCAAAAGAGAGGACTGCAACGGCTACGGCCGGGAACAGAAATTTCTTGATATTTCGTTTCATAATCGTTTAGCGTTCGGGTTGGTTATTATTTGATCGCGGGGTTGCAATCCCACCACATACGGGTCGCCATGTTGTCGGTACCCTTCAGAAGCGACGAAACCGCATTGTTGACGTTCACGTTGTTGGTCGTGTATTCGTCTGCCGGATAAGGCATACGGCGCGCCCCGAGTTCGGAATCGACGACCCCGAGACTCTTGTTTCCATCCTCGGTGGCAGGCATCAGACGGGGATAACCCGTGCGGCGGTAGTCGGCCCATGCCTCGTTGCCCAGCTGCCAGTTGGCGATCCACTTCTGCGTGATGATGCGCTCCTGCATCTGGGCCGGAGTAGCCCCTTCATCCCATGCGATCGTAATATCGGACAACTCCTGCGCATAAGAATTCGAGTTCGCAGGATCGGCATAGAGCTGCGGTTTGCCCGTGGTATTGGCCAGGTATGTCGGCACCCGACACACCCCACTCCTCGAACGAGAGGCGGATGCCTTCGTCATAGAAATCCTTGGCCTCGCCGGAGCCCATGTTGAACCCGAAGACACCCTTCGCCTCGGCCTTCAGGAAAGCCACCTCGGCAGCATTCATCCACGTGACGGGCGACGAGATCGAGATATTGACGCCGGAGTACTTGCGGCCAACGGATGCCAGAGGCGGAATCACGATTCCGCGGCGGATGCCGACATAGGTTTGACCGGGCCACTCCGACTGCGTGAAAATAGTTCTCGCGGCGGGGTCAGAATAACCGTGCATGTAGCAGATGATGTCGGGTGCGGCATGCGTATCGCCGCCCGTTATGCAGTCTGCGGGCTTGTTGTAGTTGACTGCCACGTAAATGGGGTTGCCGTCGGCACCGAACGACGTCAGCCTGGCGTTGTCGGCATTCGACGTGATGACGCCCACCTCGCTGTTCACGGCCGATTCGGCCATCTCGCGGGCTTTAGCCTCGTTCGCATAGACGATACGCATCGCCAGGCGCAGTTTGAGCGAATTGGCGAGCTTGCACCACTTCTCGGCGCTGCCGCCGTAGATATAGTCGGCTTTTTGTGGAAATAGCATCCGTGCGGTGCTCGGTAAGCACCTTGATCGCGGCATCCAGCTCTTCGAAAAACTTGTCGTAAACCTTCTCCTGCGAATCGTACGGCACCTGAATCTGGCCGTTCTCACCGATCATCGAATAGGGGATCGGGCCGTAGGTGTCGGTCACGCGGTGCATGGCCGCTACCTTGATGATGTCGGCGATCGCCAGTACGATGGGGTCGTCGGTCACCTTCTTCAGCTCGCGCAGGTTCGAGTAAAGCACCGGGATCGTCCTGTCGCTATACATGAAAACGTTCGTCCAGTCGTCCGTCGGATTGTAATTCATGATCGTACGGGTAAAGCCACCCGTCGTGGAATAATACCCACCCATGGGGCCGCCCAGCAGCACATCGGTAAACTGCGCCGTATTGACGTCGGTCGATACGACGGTGCTCGCGAGCGAGGTCAGCGCCGAGCCGATGATATAGCCGTCGGTCTGCATGTCGTCCTCGGAGGGCTCGTAAGTTGGTATTTATATCGAGGTAGTTGGCGGTGCAGGCCGTACCGACAAGTACCAACGCAGCCAAAGCCGGTTTTAATATATTGAATTTCATAGTCATCGTGCAGATTAGAATTTAAGTCTGAGGTTGAACCCGATATTACGCGTCGAAGGCGACATGAAATAGTCGATGCCCTGGTAGTAGCTGTTCACCGTCGCAACGGTCTCGGGATCGTAGGGAGCCTTGTTGTAGATCATCCACAGGTTGCGCCCCACGAGCGACAAGGTAATTTCGCAGATGTCGCCCAGCTTTTTCTTCGGGATCGTATAGCCGATCGAAGCCTCCTGCAGGCGCACGTTGGTGGCAGAATAGGTATAGTACTGCGGAACGGAGTTACCGCTGCCGATGGCCGTGTACCATTTGTTGGCATCCACCAGGTCGCCGCCGTTGATCATCACGCCGCCGGCATCGCGCGCTGCGGCCGAAACCTCGGAAACACCGTAGTAGTCGAGCATGGCCTGCGTACGCGAAATACCACGCCGCCCAGGCGGGCCGAAACCATGAAGCCGAAGTTGAAGTTACGCCAGCGGAAGTCGTTGCGCCATGCCATGTTGGCGTCGGGAAGCACGCTGAAATCCCAGCTTGATGTAGTCATTGACATCCGAGTTGGCCTCGGAAGCGATCTCGCCCTTCTCATCGACATAGATGGCGCCGTTGGCGTCGTATTTCATATCACGCAGCGAGTAGAGATCACCCAGCGTTCCGCCCTCGCTTGAGGATGAAGTGTGCCTCGCCCAGTCCGTCCATGTCGAGCAGATCGACCGAGAAACGCTGCCCGGTCTCGGGATTGACGATGTTGTTGGCCAGCGAGAGGATCTCGTTGTGGTTCGTCGAGAGCGTGTAGTTCGTGTCCCACGAGAACTTGCCCCACGTGTTGCTGTAACCGAGAGCCAGTTCGAAACCGCGGTTGAGCACCTTGCCCGACTGGATCGTCAGCACCGAGGAGCCCGAACCGGTCGAGATCGTCGTGTCGAACGTCTGGTCCTGCGTCTTGGTGTTGTAGTAGGTCAGGTCGAGGTTGAAGTGCTTGAGGAAGCGCATCGTAAGACCCACCTCGAAGGATTTCGTACGCTCGGGCTTGAGGTTGTAGATCGGATACTTCGTATTGGTGTTCCACGTCAGGCCGCTCTCGTTCCAGCTGTAACGCGGGTTGGCGAGGAACGCTCGAAAGCCACACCCACCGAAGCGTACGAACCGCGCAGCTTCACGTAGGAGAGGTTCTCCGGCATGTTGGGGATAAGCTGCGAGAGCACGACCGAAGCGCCGACCGACGGATAGAAGAACGAGCTCTTCACCGAATGCTCGCCGGCCAGCTGCGAAGGCCAGTCGTTACGGCCGGTCACCGTAAGGAAATAGGTGTTCTTGAAGCCCACCTCGGCCGAGAAGAAGACCGACTGGGTCTGCTCACGCCAACCCTCCTGCACCCGACGCTTGGTCTTCGACGAGTTGCTCAGATTCTGGATGTTGAAGACGTTGGCCAGGCCCGGCTTCTCCCCCTCGAAGGCGTCCGCCCGTCGGCAATCGGGCCGCGCACCTTCATGGCGTCGTAGCGCATGTCCGAGATCGAGGCACCGGCATTGGCCTGCAGCGACCAGTTCTCGCCGAAGGTCTTGTTGATGTTCACCAGCACGTCGCCGTAGACCTGCTTGTCGGTCATCTTCGTGATGCCGTACATACCGCGGTCGGAACTCGGACAGCTGTTGTTCGTAGGTCGAGGCGTACATCTTCTCCGTATAGTCGGTGTGTGTGTTGTCGATGCTGACACGGCCCGAAACATTCAGCCAGTCGAGGATGTCGTACGACAGCGAGGCGTTGAGCATGTAGCGGTCCCTTGCTGTTCTCACGCAGGTTGCGGTAGTTGATCCAGTAGGGGTTCTGCATCGTCAGGCCGGCATCGCCCACGGGCCAGTACTGCGTGTAGAGCTGGCGCGAGGAGTTGTAACGCTCGTACATCTGGATATCGCTCCAGTCGTTGCCGCGCGGGTAGACGTAAGCGCCGACCAGCGGGTTGTTGTAGGTACCCTGGTTGGTCATGTTGCGGTCGCGCTGGAGCACGTAGCTCGCACCGACATCAAGGCGCATGCGGTCCTTGAAGAAATAGGTCGTATTGCGGAACGTGAAATTGTAGCGGTCGTAGCTGTTGTTGGGGACGATACCGCGCGAGTTGATCGCCGCGGCCGACGCGTAAACCTGGTTCTTTTCGTTACCCGTCGAGAAGGAGACGCTCTCGGTTCCGGTCACACCCGTCTGGAAGTAGTCGTCGGCCGGATCATAGCCCATGTAGTTGGCCGAATTGAGCCGATGGCCCCAGCTGCGGACGATCGAACCGGTGCTCGACGAGAGGTCGCCCGTGCCGTAGCGGTTCTGGAACTCGGGAAGGACGAACGGCGTCATGATCTCCGTATTGCTCGACACGACGACCGACGTACGACCGGCCTTGCCGCGCTTGGTCGTAACGACGATGGCGCCGTTGGCGGCATCCGAACCGTAGAGGGCCGCAGCCGCGGCACCGTTCAGCACCGACAGCGACTCGATGTCCTCGGGGTTGATGTCGGCGATCGGGTCGGTCGTACCCTGCGAACCGAACTTCGTTCCGCCGTCGCGGGCCGTGGTGAACATCGGCACGCCGTCGATCACGTAGAGGGCATTCGACGACTGGCTGATCGACTTCTGACCGCGCATGACCACCTTCGAGGCGCCGCCGACACCCGACGACGAGGCGTTGATCGTCACACCGGCCACCTTGCCGTTGAGCGAGTTGATGAAGTTGGCGTCCTTGTTGGCGAGCAGGCTCTCGGAATCGACCTGCTGCACGTTGTACGACAGCGCCTTTTCCGAGCGTTTGATACCGAGGGCCGTAACCACGACCGCATCGACCTGCTGCGTCTCTTCGCGGAGCGTGAAGTCCACCTGCGTGCGGCTTCCCCGACAGCCTCGACCGTCTGATAGCCCAAATAATTGACTGTCAGGACCGCATTCTCAGCGGGGGGGGAACCTGCAGCGAGTAGTCACCGTTCAGGTCGGTGCTCACACCGATGGTCGTACCCTTGACGAGCACGGCGGCTCCGATCACCGGGAACCCGTTTCCGTCGAGCACCTTGCCCGAGATGCGCACGGGACGGCTGTCATCCTTCTTCACCGAGAGCAGAATGTTCTGCCCTTCGACGCTGTAGATCAGGTCGGTACCCCGTACCAACTGGTCGAGGACCTGGTTGATCGGCTGATTCTCGGCATCGACCGACACGATCTGACGCGCCGCATCGATCCCGTCGCCGAGCATGAAGAGATAGCGGGATTCTCCTTCGATCCTGGAAATAGCCTGCGTCAGAGGGACCTTGTCCAACCGGACCGTGAGCGTATTGTCCTGGGCAAAGGCCGCCGTTGCGAAGAGACAGAGACATGCGCAGGCAAATGCAGGCATAAACTTGAATAGTTTCCCGAATATACGGAAACTTGCGTTTTTATTCATACATTTGTAGAGTGTTTAGGTAATAGGTTTGTTCGTTCATCGAGGACAGGGCCGTTACCTGCCTGCGGGTGTGCAGACCCGCAGGTTTTTTACGTCGTTTCACCCGCCGTGAAGGGAAGTAGGCATCAACTCATGAGGACAGCTGTTTTTAAAAGGTTGGTAATAAGGTTATTGCAATGCATTGATCAATAAATTGTGATGATGTTGCTGCGCACGTCGTGCTCGAAACGGAAATCGGAGTTGTGCTGCAGCACGCGCAGTGCATGGTCCACGCCGTCCGAGATGCGGATCTTGCCGCTCTTGAACCCGATGACGGGCATCTCCCGGCGACGGATGTCGATCCGCACGTTGTAGGCCTTCTCGAACTTGCGCATCAACTCCTCGAACGACAGTCCGCGGATGCTGATGAGCCCCTCGGTCCAGCAGAGGGCATCGGGGTCGGCAATCCGCCCGACGGCGGCGATGCGGCCCTCGGTCAGACGCGCCTCGTCGTTGGGCTCCAGAACGATGACCCGATGGGTTGCGGGATCAGTCAGCCGCACGCGGCCCTCGAGGAGCGTGGTCGAGAAACAGCCGTTTTCGGCATCGGCTTCGACGTTGAACTTCGTACCCAGCACCTCCACATCCGAGGCAAAGGTCTCGACAACGAACGGATGTTCGGCATCGTGCTCAACTTCGAACATCGCCTCGCCGACAAGTTTCACCTCACGGCGGTGGCGTCCGAAAACCGACGGGTACTCCAGGCGCGATCCCGAGTTGAGCCACACGCGGGAGCCGTCCGAAAGGGTCACCTCGATCCGCTGGCCGGCCGGGACATTCAGGGCAACGGTTTGTCCGGCAAAGCGGTCGAACGTATATACATAGGTAGAATACCCCACCCCGAGGAGCAGCGCCACGACGGCCGCCGCGCGCAACACGCGACGGAAAACCACCCGCATGACTGCCGGCCGGGAGGAGACTGCGGCTGTCGTCGCTCGCTGCGGAGTTTCAGACGAAGCGAGACGCTTGAGCTCGGGTCCGTACATCCTGGTCGTCTCGAAGACGAAGCGGATTTCGTTGAACTCACGTACGTGCTCGGGTGAAGCGTCGAGCCAATCTGCCATGCGGCGTTTCTCCTGCTCCGAGCTGTTGCCTTCGAGATACTTCAGTACATCGGTCGATTTCATCTCTGTCTTTTCTTTTTCATTTCTCGCATCGCCCTCGCAATCCGCTGGCCGGACATCCGGACGACACACTATTTTCATCTTTTTCTCGTTCTCCTGACATCTATATATTGCACGAAAGAGACGATCGGACAACCCGATCGGAGCATTTGATGCAAATAAATATTTTTATGAAATTGTTAATTTTTTTCACGATCAAATCCGCAGCAATGCCAACCCATACGATGCTTTTTCACGGATTGGTCGGAACGGACATGCCGCGATTGAAAAAAATATTATAACTTTGATCCCGTAAAATCGTTCAGTATGCCGGTACCGGAAGAGAGAGAATCCAGCATCAGGGAATTCAACGAACTCTATTTCACCTATCGGAGCAATTTCATCTCGATAGCCCGTTCGTATGTCGAGGAGACGGCCGTGGCGGAAGACATCGTCACGGACAGTTTCGTCGCATACTGGGTACGGCGGCACGAACTGGCAGCGGATACAGACCCCAGGCGTTATGTTGTCGGGGCGATCAAGAAACGGTGTCTGGAACACCTGCGCAACAAACAGATCCACCAGCGTGTCGAAAAGAAGCTGCAGGACGCCAACGACCGCATGCTGGAATACCATCTCGGAAGCCTCGAATGCTGCAAGCCCGAGCAGCTCTATGCCGACGAAGTGCTGGCCATTCTGCAGAAACGGCTGGACGAGATGCCCGAACTCACCCGCGAGATCTTCATCGCCAGCCGTACCGAGGAGTTGAGTTACAAGGACATCGCCGAACGTTTCCGGATCCCCTCCCTACAAGGTCAAATACGAGTTGCAGAAAGCCCTGACACAACTCAGGGATTCACTCAAGGACTACCTGCCGGGCGTCCTCGTCCTGATCGCCGTCGACTTTCTGCTGAGCCACTCGGGATACCACCCGACCGGCATGTAATCCGCCCCAGGCGTCCCGCCGCCACACACACGGGCGACGGCAACGCAACACGAATGCTTCGCGGATTCATGATGCCGGAGATTGGGGAGCGTGACGCTTGAAAAGCCAGGCATTCTACCGGATAGACAGGGAAGCAGGGTTTCAAAACCGAAAATCCGGAGCGGCCCGAAAAAGCGATGAGGCCCATTGTCCGCCGGCGTTTTTTGTATAAATTTGCCGGACCCTCCTCTTGACAGATTCTGAGCATGAAAGGATTCAGAAAATATTTTCGCAGCCGCAGGGGCATGTTCCTTATTGCGGGCTGCGGCGACAAACCGCAGCGTATGCCCGTGTATGTACTGCCGTGGTACAATTCGAAGCCGTTTGACATTCAAGTCGGCAGGTTCAGCGACGACCTGAAGAGCGACGACCCGCAGCAGCTGCTCGGGACGGCCGAAAAGATCCGTTCGCAGATCGGTTCGATGCCGGTAGAAGCCCTCTATGTATTGGCTATCCGGCTGTACGATGTCGGGGAAAAGGACGAGGCGGTATACTGGTTCTATACGGCGCAGTTCCGCCGCAACCTGTTTGCCCGCATGGTCCTGTCGGACGACGGCGTGGGCAATCCTGCGTTCGAATGCGAAAAAGGCGCAGACGGCCTTCAACAAACTCTCCGGGAAATGGATCAACGGCTATGCCGGAGGTGCGGCCGACAAGTGGCTGGAGACGCTCTCCGGGTTATCGACGAGGCCCCCCTGGAGGGTATATCGGAACAGCTATCCCGACCTGACGTTCAGACCCGAGCCGGAGCAGGCGGCCGTGGCGCACGGCATTGCCGGGCTGGTACCCACTGCGGCAAAAGCAACCACGGCAACTGTA
>VOFK01004411.1_pt1 | contig 37508 bp, 49 predicted proteins | sample 5384121 | NCBI WGS metagenome assembly VOFK01 (sample SAMN12384730, study PRJNA508395) | human gut metagenome | isolation source: healthy gut J | host: Homo sapiens | reverse complement strand
CCAACTTGTGAGAGAATAGCTATATAACCAGAAGGCGTCGTTGGTTTTAAAGGAACGACTTCTTTCTTTAAAACCAAAATGAATGTATTAGGTCGCTGATAGATAGTTTAATATAAAAAGCCCCATATTTGGGGCTTTTTTATATTAATATACTTATTTCTTTTTGACAACTCTTTCAGTAGATGATCTACTGCTGCTTTCAGTTGAGCATCTTCTCCTTTCAGGCTGGCTCCCGGTTCGTTGTAGACCAGAATGTCTGGTTGTAAAGTTTGATTTTCGAGATATTTTCCTTGCATATCCATACATCCCCTACCTGTGGGATACCGAATACGATAGATGGGTCAATCTGTCGTTCCCACCATACAGCAGTCATGGTTCCTGCAACGGGTACCAATCAATTTGCCGATGCCTAATGTCTTATATACGTATGGAGTACCGTGAGCATTACTGTAATTGTCTTCACAAGCTAACATACATGAAGGCTTCAGCCATTTGTTGAATGGGTCGCTTCCGATATATTGTCCACGTGGAACGAAACGCTGGTATTCTTTTCCGCTCAGAAGGGTAACGACGTCATCGTGCAGCCAACCGCCGCCATTATGACGGGTATCTACTATGACAGCTTCTTTGTTGCGGTAACGTCCCAGTAACTCGGAGTACATTTTACGGAAGCTCGGACTATCCATTCCTTTTATATGTACGTAGGCAATACGACCGCCAGATAACTCCTCTACTTTCTGTGCGCAACGTTTCACCCAACGTTTGTAGAGCAATTCACTTTGTGCCCCCATAGCTGATAGCTTTTCACAGTTTCTTCAAAACGCTTTTTGGTGGCCGGGTCATATACGGTAAGTATTACTTTGCGTCCTACCTTGCCTTCAAACAATGGGAAGTAATCAGCATTGGCTTCAATCGTTTTTCCGTCTACTTTTTCGATGATACATCCTGCTTTCACATCAGTTTTCTTTTGAGTGAAAGGACTCTGATCCAGAATTTCTTTGATTTTCAGTCCTGTACCACTATATGATTCATCATAGAAGACGCCCAATGTAGCGGTAGATAATGCACTGCCTCCACCTGCATAACGGGCTCCCGTATGTGAGGCATTCAGTTCTCCGAGCAGTTCGCTCAGCATTTCAGCAAAGTCATAATTATTATTGATATGTGGCAGGAAGCGTTGGTAAGCTTCTTTATATCCTTTCCAGTCGGTTCCTTGAAGGTCTGCGACATAGAATTTATCATTTACCTGTTGGTAGACATGGTCGAAGATATATGCGCGTTCGCCATAAGGACGATAATCGAAGAAGGCTTCAAATTCAATCGGAGTGACTTTTGCTGCCGGCGATTTCGATTTTCTTTAGTTGGCTTCTTGTGCACATAAAGATGTTCTTACCTTCTTTATCGGGGATCAATGCACCTCCACCGACTCCTTTAAGCAATATTTTGGTGGTATTTTCTTTTAATTTATGTTCCCACAAATCATAGTCACCTTCGAAAGCTGCCAGATAATAGAGTACATCGCCTTTCGGAGTCAGTACTGCGTCACTAAGACGGGAAGAATTGACTGTCAGGCGGACAATGCGATCGAAACGATTTTCGAGGTCGAAGGTCAGCGGCTTGACTTCTTCTTTTTTCTTGTCTTCTTCTTTCTTGGTATCTTTTGTTTTAGCGTCTTTCTTATCTTTTTCTTCTTTTCAGGCTTTCTCTTTCTCCTCTTTTTCCTTCTTGGCCTTTTCTTCTTTCTCTGTTTTTTCAGCCTCTTCAAGTAGGGCGAGGTCCTCTTTGCTCATGGTGAAACGGTTGTATGCATCTACATCGAAGAACATGATATAGGTATCGCTTTCGCTTCCCCAGCTACCGTGACTACGGTATCCGGAACGGTCACTGTTCCATATCATGGCTTTTCCACCCAATACCCATTTGGCATTGGTGTCGCTGTATCCGCTTTCGGTAAGGTTCACCATTTCTCCTTTTTCCGTCGAAGCTTTCAACAGTACCACATCTTTATTATTCCAGCCGCCTATACCAATAAAATCAGAGAGAATCCATTTACTGTCGGGACTCCATTGGAACCATTGGTCACCGTCTGCATAAGAATACTGGTATTTGGCATCCATTACAACAGTACGCACAGCTTTGCGTTTCAGATTGATAACACGAATAGCCGTACGGTTTTCAAGGAAAGCAATCTCCTTTCCGTCAGGGCTATACTGTGGTTGGAAAGAAGCGACGTTAGATTTAGTCAAGCGTTCTTCTTTCAATTCGGTGGCATAAGTGAACTGCTTTTCTTCTTTACGTACGATCGTTGATGTGTAAAGTTGCCAAAGTCCGTTACGTTCCGATGAGTAAACTAAAGTACGTCCGTCGGGGGCAAAACTGATGTCACGTTCCTGGTCGGGAGTATTCGTAATTTGCTTCGTTGTTTTGTAGTCGATAGAAGTGACGTATACATCACCGCGCATGATAAATGCCACTTCCTTACCCTTAGGAGAAACGGCAATGTCAGTTGCGCCGTACGATCTGATCTGGCGGATGATGTCTTTGTCTATCTTATCCGACAGGATAGTGATATTTACTTTTTGTGGCTGTCCCCCCGGAACAAGCGTGTAAATCTCGCCATTATAGCCGTAGCATAATTTACCTTCGCTTGCCATACTCAGAAAGCGTACCGGATGTTTGGTGTGGAAAGTGATTTGCTTGGAAGTATTTGCTCCGGGGGTACGTTGGAAGATGTTGAACGAACCTTTTTTCTTCACTCAAATAATAGAATGACTTACCGTCGGGGAGCCCATACCGGTTCACGGTCTTCACCTCCGAAAGTGGTTTGCTTCTGGTATACGGGCGTCTTTCCGGGAGTATAGCTCAGATGTCACGGGCGATAGGGGATACCTGATGTTTACGCCAGTAGTCTTCATATCCTTTTTTATCCTGATAAAGCATAATTCCTTCCTTATTAATAGAGATACACTCCATAGGCATGGATGAAAACATGGTGGGACGTCCTCCTGTAACGGCCACTTCGTATATCTGCTGGAATTGTCCCGAGGGAAATCCGGCATCCTCGGCAGAAGGGGCGATATTAGCTGTGAACAGGATATGCTTGTCGTCTTTATAAGCGACAGGCTTTTTCGCTGCCGGAATGAGTGGTCAATCGTTGGGGGACTCCTCCCTCTTTGGCGACAACGAAAACATCAAGACTCCCCATGCGGTCGGATGCAAAAGCTATCTGCTTTCCGTCGGGACTCCATACCGGAGTGGTGTCAAAAGCCGGATTCGTGGTGATTTGGGTGGCACGTCCGCCGGTTGACGGTACTGTGTAAATGTCTCCCTTGTAGGTGAATGCAATGGTTGTTCCGTCCGGAGAAAGAGCGCAATAGCGCATCCATAGTGGAACTTCTTGTGCCGCAATTGTTCCTGCAAAGCAGAGAACAAATGCACTTAGTAGTAGTTTCTTCATTTTTCTTTATTATAATTGTGTTAATTCATTTCTAAAGGTCTACGGGGCGCTATTTATAAATCTTTGAGTAGTACTTTACTTGCCTTTTTATAGTATTCTTCTCTCGATTCTGTCAGCACCTTCCATTCATCGCTAAATTCTTCGTCTTTATCAATCTTGAAATTCTCGGAACCGTATGTGTCCAAACGATCAAGCAAAATTGCTACATTTAATTGGTTGATATCCATAGAAGGCTGATAACCGATATCTTCACTTTTTTGGTCGGTTACTACCTCATGTATCAGGTCTATTTCCTGTAATTGATAAAGTACTTGGTTCGTCAGCCGGATGGGTATCTGATGTTCTTCCGATATTTCTGCCGCCGTATAAGGAGGATCGTTCTTTTCGAACCGTTTGGCGATGAGTGACATAATCAGGATAGAGATAAAATCCCGGTAACGCCTGCTGATATTACGTGTGTCCTGGTCGAAGCTAAAACTGCGGATGTTCTGTCCCGCGTATGCCAGTTCAGCACCGAACAGGCAGATAGTCCAGGAAATCTGTAACCAGAGCAGGAATAGAGGAAGTGCGGCAAAGCTACCGTAGATAGCATTGTATTTTGATACCCACAACTGGCTGTTGATATATAGGAACTGGAAAGCCTGATAAGCGGAGCCGGCCAGAATACCGGCAATAAGAGCGTGTTTGAATTTTACTTTCGTGTTCGGCATGAAAATATACAGCCCGGTGAACATCATCCATGTGAGAACGAAGGGGATAAGCCGTATCATGAACTTCATGACAGGAGCAAGCAGGACGAAATCATCCATTTGTTTGAGTATGGTACTCATAAACAGGGAAAGTCCTCCGGAAACAACTATCAGAATCGGCATCAACAGGAACATGGAGAAATAATCCGTAATCTTGCGATACATGGAACGTGCTTTCTTTACTTCCCAGATACGGTTGAATGTGATTTCAATATTGCTGACCAGATTGATGACCGTCCATAACAACATCACTAAACCTACTCCGATGAAAACACCTCCTTTGGTTTGTGAGAGATAGAATTGACAAAAGAGAGAATGGCTTCTGTCGTTTCTATATTTCCTCCGAAGCCGTTGCGGAACTGGTGTTCCATTAGGTTGTCGAACCCGAAGCCACGGGCTACGGCAAATAAAATGGCAAGTATCGGCACAATGGCGAGCAGCGTGCTGTATGTCAGCGCAGAGGCCTTGTTAGCCATTCGGTCTTTTGGTGAACCGGTTGATACAAAGATAGATCGTTTTTATAATATTGTAGAGCGAGAACTTAGTTCTGGTCACTTCGTCTTCCGTGATGCGCCAAATGTCATACGTGATGAATTTCCATATATCAGTGATTTTCTTCTTCATGGCTCAGGGTTTTAAAAAGAAAAAGCAGTCAGCCTATAAGCCGAGTTCTGTACCTTATATAAATAAGGTGCCTGTCATTTATCTGAGTGACGTGTCACCACGGCACTTTAGCGGTCTACCCTCCGACATGGAGCGAGCAACTCTCATAACGCCGGTTTACATGACCTTACAACTCCTAAGACGTACAGCCCGACATGTCACCATGCGGCTGGTGGGCTCTTACTCCACCTTCTCACCCTTACCTCTCCCCGAAAGGAATGGCGGTTATTTTCTTCTACGTTACTCTACCCTCACGGACAGCTTTCTGTTAGGAAGTAGGATGCTCTGTGTTGCCCGGACTTTCCTCCTGCACGAAAAACGTGCACGCGACAGACCGGCCAACTGCTTTAGGCTGCAAAAATACGTCATTTATTTTGTTTTAGCCAAAGAATGTGTCACAAATAGAAATAATTTCTACCTTTGCTATCATTAAATCATGGTTCGATGAAGAAAATTATCCTTTTTTTCTGCTGCTTTCTGGCAGTTGTGTCAGTTACCCTGAATGCTCAGGAGATACGTCCTCATGCCTGCTGATTCCGCTTATGGAGTAGTACATATTTCTGTCTGTAATTTACGTGACGAGGGGAAGTTTACCTCCGGTATGAGTACACAAGCATTGTTAGGAATGCCGGTTAAAGTTCTGCAATATACGGGTTGGTACGAGATTCAAACACCGGATGATTATACCGGTTGGGTACATCGAATGGTTATTACCCCCATGTCGAAGGAAAGATATAATGAATGGAACCGTGCCGAAAAAGATTGTGGTTACTGCCCATTATGGATTCACTTATGAGAAGCCGGATGAGAAATCGCAAACCGTATCTGACGTAGTGGCAGGAAACCGCTTGAAGTGGGAAGGAAGCAAAGGGCATTTTTATAAAGTCTCTTATCCGGACGGTCGGCAAGCATATATTTCCAAATCGATCTCACAGCCGGAGACAAAATGGAGAGCCTTTCTCTGAAACAGGATGTGGAGAGTATTATCGAAACTGCATATACTATGATAGGCATTCCCTATCTGTGGGCCGGTACTTCTTCCAAAGGAGTAGATTGCAGCGGTCTGGTTCGTACGGTGCTGTTCATGCATGATATTATTATTCCCAGGGATGCATCGCAACAGGCTTATGTAGGAGAACGCATCGAGATTACTTCCGATTTTGCTAATGTGCAACGGGGAGATTTGGTGTTTTTCGGTCGGAAAGCTTTTTCCGGACGGAAAGAAGGTATCTCTCATGTCGGTATCTATTTAGGAAATAAACAGTTTATCCATGCTCTTGGCGATGTGCATATCAGTAGCTTTGAACCGGCAGATAAGAACTATGATGAATTTAATACGGGGCGTTTGCTTTTTGCAGTCCGCTTTCTGCCATATATAAATAAGGAGAAAGGGATGAATACTACGGAACATAATCCTCACTACCTTCTACAATAACCTCTTTATTTTTTTATTGTCTTATCACACTTATAACTTTGAAAACATGCAAAACAGAAGAGATTTCTTGAAAACGGCGGCTTTTGCGAAAACTTTTAGGTTCCGGCTAGTGGTTCGCCAGGCATTGGCCGGGGAATTATCACCTTCTACCTTATATATAAATAAACTCGGCTTGGGCGGGAAGATGAAAATGAAGTTTTTCCCTTATGAGTTGAAATTAAGACATGTATTTACTGTGGCCACCTATTCGCGTACTACAACTCCCGACGTACAGGTGGAAATAGAATATGAAGGGATCACCGGATACGGGGAGGCTTCTATGCCCCCTTATTTAGGTGAAACAGTGGAGTCTGTCATGAATTTCCTCAGGAAGGTGAACTTGGAGCAGTTTTCTGATCCTTTTCAGTTAGAAGACATTTTGTCATACATTGACAGTCTGTCGCCTAAAGATACTGCAGCTAAAGCAGCAGTGGATATTGCTCTTCACGATTTAGTGGGAAAATTGCTGGGAGCGCCTTGGTATAAGATATGGGGATTGAACAAAGAGAAGACGCCTTCTACCACCTTTACGATTGGTATTGATACGCCCGATGTAGTCCGGGCGAAAACAAAAGAATGTGCCGATCTGTTTAATATATTAAAGGTGAAGCTGGGAAGGGACAATGATAAGGAGATGATTGAAACCATCCGTTCGGTAACGAATCTACCGATAGCGATAGATGCTAATCAAGGATGGGCAGACCGCCAGTACGCGCTCGATATGATTCATTGGCTGAAAGAGAAAGGCATTGTGATGATAGAACAGCCCATGCCGAAAGAGCAGTTGGATGACATTGCGTGGGTGACGCAGCAGAGTCCTTTGCCTGTATTTGCGGACGAATCGTTGCAGCGTTTGGGAGATGTAGCAGCATTGAAAGGCGCTTTTACGGGAATCAATATCAAGTTGATGAAGTGTACCGGTATGCGTGAGGCATGGAAGATGGTGACATTGGCTCACGCACTCGGCATGCGTGTAATGGTAGGGCTGTATGACAGAGACTTCCTGTGCTATATCTGCAGCTTCGCAGTTCTCGCCACTCGTGGATTTTGCCGACCTGGATGGCAACCTGCTTATCTCTAATGATCGCTTTAAAGGGGTGGAAGTGGTGCGAGGAAAGATCACTCTGAATGACTTACCCGGGATAGGTGTCATGAAAATCTAGTCTTACTGAATGAATGTCAGAGTGTTAACGCCACCTGACATACAACGAATGTAAATTTGTCAGGTGTTGTCGTTAACCGCTGTTAAGCCCTAAATATTCTCTGTTAAAAGAGGACAAAAAAGTGTGACAAGTAGAATAAGTGAACGATATTTGTTATTATTTTAACGTCGTAAAAGTTAAAACAATGTCGAATATTAACATTTTAAAGAATTATAAATCATGAAACAGACAACAAAGAACATTCTGGGAGTAGGAGCTATCGTTCTTCTTAGCTCAGGAGTTGCAGGATTGACAACTTACAAATTGTTGCAATCTAACGAAGCTGCTAAAAGAGACATCTTTTAATGAGATGTTCAAGCAGAATCCCAATGTCAAATTGGCTGCTTTTGACGCGGTAAACGCTCAACCTGTCGATTTGACTCAAGCTGCGGAAATTCGCTTCATGCTGTCGTACATATAAGGTCTACTCAGGAAGCTAAAACAAGAACGGTTCAGCAAGCGCCGGACATTTTTGATTTCTTCTTTGGAGACGGACGCGGGCAGCAACGTCAGGTGCAGTCTCAGCCTCGCGTAGGTTTTGGTTCGGGAGTGATTATTTCTAAGGACGGATATATCGTAACGAACAATCATGTGATTGAAGGTGCGGATGAAATCAGTGTGAAACTGAATGATAACCGTGAGTTCAAGGGACGTGTGATTGGTACTGATCCCTAGCACTGACCTTGCGCTGGTGAAAATCGAGGGCGATGATTTCCCGACTATTCCGGTAGGAGATTCTGAAGCTTTGAAAGTAGGAGAGTGGGTATTGGCAGTAGGTAACCCGTTCAATCTGAATTCTACTGTAACTGCCGGTATCGTAAGTGCGAAGGCCCGTTCATGGGTGTATATAATGGTGGTATAGAATCTTTTATCCAGACAGACGCTGCGATTAACCAGGGAAATAGTGGTGGCGCACTGGTGAATGCGAAAGGCGAATTGGTAGGTATCAACTCCGTACTTTCTTCTCCGACAGGTGCTTATGCAGGATATGGTTTTGCCATCCCGACCAGTATTATGACAAGTAATCGCCGACTTGAAACAATATGGAACAGTACAACGTGCATTGCTCGGTATTCGTGGTGGCTCTATCGGTAGCAGTCTAATGGACGACCGTCAGCCGATTGACAACTCCGGTAAGACATTGGCAGATAAAGCGAAGGAACTGGGTGTAGTAGAAGGTGTATGGGTTTCCGAAATCGTAGAAAACGGTTCTGCGGCAGGAGCTGATATCAAGGTCGATGACGTAATCATCGGTTTGGATAATAAGAAGGTTTCAAATATGGCCGACTTGCAGGAAGCTCTTGCTAAACATCGTCCGGGGGACAAGGTGAAAGTAAAACTGATGCGTGACAAGAAGGAAAAGACCGTTGAAGTAACGTTGAAGAACGAACAGGGTACTACCAAGATTGTGAAGGATGCAGGTATGGAAATCCTGGGAGCTGCTTTCAAAGAATTGCCGGATGATTTGAAAAAACAATTGAATCTGGGCTATGGGTTGCAAGTAACGGGAGTTTCCTCCGGTAAGATGTCAGATGCAGGAGTTCGCAAAGGATTCATTATCTGAAAGCTAATGACCAGCCGATGCGTAAAGTCAGCGATCTGGAAGAAGTAATGAAGGCTGCTGTTAAGTCTCCGAACCAGGTATTATTCTTGACCGGTGTGTTCCCGTCAGGCAAACGTGGATACTTCGCCGTCGATCTGACTCAGGAGTAAGGTGTAAAAATAAGGTAATAAGATTACAGGATAAGCTAATGAAATAGAAAAAGGATGCCGCCAATCAACTTGCCGGCATCTCTTTTTGTTTTATTAGTAGAAAAATATAGTGTAAAAGTTACTTAATTTTGTATGTTAACAAATTATTTGTCGTAACTTTGTACTCCAAATCTGTTTTTAAAGAATGAGACAACTAAAGATTACCAAAAGTATCACTAACAGAGAGAGCGCTTCTCTTGATAAGTATTTGCAGGAAATCGGCCGTGAAGACCTGATTACTGTTGAGGAAGAAGTGGAACTCGCTCAACGCATTCGTAAGGGTGACCGTGTAGCATTGGAAAAATTGACACGTGCCAATCTTCGTTTCGTCGTATCTGTGGCTAAACAGTACCAGAACCAAGGTTTGAGTTTGCCAGACTTGATTAATGAAGGCAATTTAGGACTGATTAAGGCTGCCGAGAAGTTTGATGAAACACGTGGATTCAAGTTTATCAGCTACGCTGTATGGTGGATTCGCCAGTCTATTCTGCAAGCATTGGCAGAGCAGTCGCGTATTGTTCGTCTCCCGTTGAACAGGTAGGTTCGCTGAATAAGATCAGTAAAGCCTTCTCGAAGTTCGAACAGGAAAACGAGCGGCGTCCGTCTCCTGAGGAGTTGGCAGATGAACTGGAAATTCCGGTTGATAAAATCTCTGATACGCTGAAGGTGTCCGGCCGTCATATTTCGGTGGATGCGCCTTTTGTGGAAGGAGAAGACAACAGCCTGTTGGATGTGTTGGTAAACGATGATTCGCCTATGGCGGACCGCTCTCTGGTTAATGAGTCTCTTGCGAGGGAAATTGATAGAGCTCTTTCTACGTTAACCGATAGAGAAAAAGAAATCATTCAGATGTTTTTCGGTATCGGACAGCAAGAAATGACATTGGAAGAAATCGGCGATAAATTTGGTCTCACACGTGAGCGCGTTCGCCAGATTAAAGAAAAAGCAATTAGAAGACTAAGACAAAGTAATCGTAGTAAATTGCTCAAATCCTACTTGGGATAAGTGAGGAATATCAGTTTCTGAAAGAAAAAAGAATTTGAGTCGCATAAGTCGCACTTTTCATATAGAAGAATGTACTTATGCGACTTTTTATTTAGTTTCCCGTCCGTTATTTCTATGACTAAGAAATGCTATTTATTTGAGATAAATAGAGGTAATCTCCTCTTTTTTCTTACCTTTGCCACAATAAAATTTATATGATATGAAATACGTAAAAATACTATTTGCAATTGCACTTGTGTTTACCATGTGCTCCGCTTTTTCCTTGAAAAAAGACCACTCTAAACCGGTTTATGCTTTTGGAATTTCTGCCTCATTTACGGATACAGTAGTCTATTTCACGGACATTCAGATATTAGATAGTGTGAGTCTCAGTAAGGAAGGTTTTCTGGCTCATCGTGAGTTGTATAGCTATCAGTTGAAAAATTATCTGGAGGACAATCTGTTACAGCAAAATAGTACATGTATGATTTACTTCTCGGAGAACAAAAGTAAATTAGAGAAGGAAGCAACGAAAATCCTCAATAAATATAAAAAGAGTAGGAATATGACAGTAACGCGGATTGAAGCTGATAAGTTCCGTTTTACGAAACCGGAAGAATAATAATTGAATTGTTAATATGGATAAGAGATGTGGTTTGCATCTCTTATTTTTTTATATTTGTCCTTTGTAATAAACTTAAAACTAATGAAAAAGATTAAAATACTTTCCCTTTTTGTATGCTTGATAGCATTATTGGCAGCCTGTGAAGATGAAGATATAACACCCTCTTATGGTGCACGGATACAGTATTGGTTTATATTGCAGGTAATAATAGCCTCGGTCAGTCTGACTTTGATTCAAAGGATGTGTCGGAAATGATAGAAGGAATGAAAGGCACGGAGGGGACAACAAACAACCTGTTGGTTTATTTTGCTGGTTATAAGAAGACTGCCAAGCTGATTCGTCTGATAAAAAATGGAAAAGGCGAGGTGAAACAGGAAACTGTAATGAGTTATGATAAACACAATTCGGTTAACCTTGACGTGATGAAGGATGTTTTTAGAACGGCCTTCTCTAATTATCCGGCTAAGAGTTATGGAATTGTTTTTTGGTCTCATGGCGATGGGTGGCTGCATTATCAGAACCCCTCAACTCGTTGGTGGGGGACAGGATACAAGCGATGGAGATTATCGAATGAATATTTCGGATTTGCACGAGGCATTGTCTGTTGCTCCTCATTTTGATTTTATGCTGTTTGATGCTTGTTATATGCAGTCTGTTGAAGTGATTTATCAATTACGTGACCGTACTGATTATTTTATAGGTTCTCCTACGGAAATACCGGGACCGGTGCTCCGTATGAAGCAGTGGTTCCCGCATTATTCTCACAAGATAAACCGGAAATTAATATTGCAGAGAGCTATTATACAGTTTATGCTGAAAAATATAATAATGGCATAGGGATTTCTAACGAAAACTGGACGGGTGGAGTCTCTGTTTTTCGGTTGTTAAGAGTAGTGAGCTTCCGGCATTGGCTACTGCCACTAAAGGGGTTTTGCAGACAGCTGCTTCAATGCAGCAAAGAGCTAATATAGATATTACGGGATTTTGTGCTATGATCCGTTGCGCAGTAAGAACTATCATGATTTAATGGGATTGATGAAAAAAAATCCAAGAAAACCAACAAGCATTTGATAACTATGCCCATGCATACCAAAACGCTGTTGTTTGGAAGAATACTACGGATAATAATTATTGTACCTATCCTTCGGGGTATGGGGAAATGGTTTCAATGAACGGTTTTGAAGGACTTTCTACTTATATATTACGGGGGAATGATGTAAAGCAAGATGCATATTATCGTCAGTCGGTAGAATGGTATTCCGCTGCCGGTTGGGCTGATGTATATTGGTAATTAAATTAGCAGCGTATTTTACTATGGATACACAAAATATTACTCCTTTAACACCACAAAAAGACAGACAGGTTAGTGGCTGGCTCTCATTTTTTCTTTTTGTTGTAGGTCTTGGTGCGGCAATAACAGTTGTTACTTCAATTGCAGATTTTTCTTTAGATGCTTATGACATAGGAGTGGGGAGACTTTTTTTATCTATCTTGTGGCATTAATTGATATTGTTTATGTTTTGGGGATTGGAGGATTGGCTCTTTATACGATATTGGCTTTTTTGAATAAGCGGTCGAATGCGGTCTTTTTGGGTAAAAGTTATCTCATTATTATTTTTCTCTCTAATCTATTACTATTATTAGGTGGAGATTACGGTGAGTATGGTTGGGGCAGTCTGCCGCAAATTCTAAAGGCTTTGATTTTTGGGATTGTTTGGCTTGTTTATCTTTTGCTTTTTCTGTCTGAGCAAGTTTCCGATTTATTTCCGAAGGAAGAACGGAAAAATTTTGAGTAGAGATAAATATATAGTTGGTTCTTTTGATATTTACTCCGGTACTTTTGTTAGGCATTTCAATGTTGGTTTATTGGGGAAGTGTTCCAACTCCTATGAATATTACTTTAGGACATGGTGATTACAGTGATGGTATTATTGCTTTTCATGCACCTGAAGGTGCTATTTGCGAGAAGGATACAGTTGATAATGTATGTCATACTTTTTGCTATTGGTGACAGTATTTGGGGTGTTGTCATTGGATTTTATGATACCAACGCTAGTGAAGAATATTTCAAGGAATGTATTGATTCATGGCGTAATACAGAACTGGATGGATATGATTTTTCTTATATCCTCAATACTCATCAGGAAGTGATTAATCAGAGTAATATAATGCGTATGCAATCTGTAAAGTATGAAACTCGTCCAGTATTGATTTGGCAGTTCTCTATGTTGCTCAGCCCGGAAACAGGTAAGGCATGTATTGTTTCCTTGTATTCTACAACTGAGAAAATTGAAAATTTGGTAAATGATCTTATGGCTTCTGTGCGTTTTAAGTAAACCTCTATAAAAGTTGAAAAGTATAACATCGATCTGCCACCTGCAATAAAATATGAGTAATAGCCTGATAAATAAATAATTATAGTGTTGCAGATACCTTTTGCAGATAAAGATATCTGCAACACAGTGTATGCAATAAAATCTATTCATACAGGATATGATTGTTTTCTCTCTCTATGGACCGGGAAGTGTTTCTACGTTTAGAAACGCCAGTTCCGAGGCTGGAAATTCTAGTTTCTCCGTATGGAAATTAGAGTTTCTAAGCGTGGAAACGGAAGTTTATAACTGTGGAAACGCCAAGGAACTCATAGCTTTTATCAGACTGTTATTCGTGTTTTGTTGCAGGTGGCAGATACATTCTTGTTTTTCAATTCTATTGTAGGTATCTTGTTTATGGCTGTGTTTCGCGGGAAAAGGATTTCTACCAAAGGAGATCTGAACAATAAAACAGCTTTTGTATAGGTTGTATTATATAATAATGTGTAGTCATTCTACATAGGTTCTCCCTGCAGTAAAATTTATGTTCTACAACATCCTTGTCAATCAGCGTATTACGAAAAAGTTTCAAAAAAGATTAGAAAAAATAGTCATATATATTTGGATGTTATGGATAAGTTGTCTACTTTTGCACCCGCTTTGCTAGAGAGACAGAGCCTAATGATTGACATTCTGCTAATGATAAAGGGTTCGGAAAATAAAAACAAAAAAACTTCGAAAAAAGTTTGGATGTTATCTGAAAAAGTCCTTATCTTTGCATCCGCTTTCGTAAAGAAAGCAGTGCGGCGAAGGCCACATTAGTTCTTTGAAATATTGATAAACAATACAAGTAGTACAAGAAAAGATAGAACCGTCAATACAATCTGTTATATATGTTCATATATATGTAATAGAAACAGGTATTAGAATGAAGTCAATAAATTGTACGGCATCCTGAACAGAGCTATAACCGGCACATGCCGATTAAAAGATACTTTTACAATGAAGAGTTTGATCCTGGCTCAGGATGAACGCTAGCTACAGGCTTAACACATGCAAGTCGAGGGGCATCAGTTTGGTTTGCTTGCAAACCAAAGCTGGCGACCGGCGCACGGGTGAGTAACACGTATCCAACCTGCCTCATACTCGGGGATAGCCTTTCGAAAGAAAGATTAATATCCGATAGCATATATTTCCCGCATGGGTTTTATATTAAAGAAATTCGGTATGAGATGGGGATGCGTTCCATTAGTTTGTTGGGGGGGTAACGGCCCACCAAGACTACGATGGATAGGGGTTCTGAGAGGAAGGTCCCCCACATTGGAACTGAGACACGGTCCAAACTCCTACGGGAGGCAGCAGTGAGGAATATTGGTCAATGGACGCGAGTCTGAACCAGCCAAGTAGCGTGAAGGATGACTGCCCTATGGGTTGTAAACTTCTTTATATGGGAATAAAGTTGTCCACGTGTGGATTTTTTGTATGTACCATATGAATAAGGATCGGCTAACTCCGTGCCAGCAGCCGCGGTAATACGGAGGATCCGAGCGTTATCCGGATTTATTGGGTTTAAAGGGAGCGTAGGCGGATTGTTAAGTCAGTTGTGAAAGTTTGCGGCTCAACCGTAAAATTGCAGTTGATACTGGCAGTCTTGAGTGCAGTAGAGGTGGGCGGAATTCGTGGTGTAGCGGTGAAATGCTTAGATATCACGAAGAACTCCGATTGCGAAGGCAGCTCACTGGAGTGTAACTGACGCTGATGCTCGAAAGTGTGGGTATCAAACAGGATTAGATACCCTGGTAGTCCACACAGTAAACGATGAATACTCGCTGTTTGCGATATACAGTAAGCGGCCAAGCGAAAGCATTAAGTATTCCACCTGGGGAGTACGCCGGCAACAACGGTGAAACTCAAAGGAATTGACGGGGGCCCGCACAAGCGGAGGAACATGTGGTTTAATTCGATGATACGCGAGGAACCTTACCCGGGCTTAAATTGCAAATGAATTATGGGGAAACCCATACGCCGCAAGGCATTTGTGAAGGTGCTGCATGGTTGTCGTCAGCTCGTGCCGTGAGGTGTCGGCTTAAGTGCCATAACGAGCGCAACCCTTATCTTCAGTTACTAACAGGTCATGCTGAGGACTCTGGAGAGACTGCCGTCGTAAGATGTGAGGAAGGTGGGGATGACGTCAAATCAGCACGGCCCCTTACGTCCGGGGCTACACACGTGTTACAATGGGGGGTACAGAAGGCCGCTACCTGGTGACAGGATGCCAATCCCAAAAACCTCTCTCAGTTCGGATCGAAGTCTGCAACCCGACTTCGTGAAGCTGGATTCGCTAGTAATCGCGCATCAGCCATGGCGCGGTGAATACGTTCCCGGGCCTTGTACACACCGCCCGTCAAGCCATGAAAGCCGGGGGTACCTGAAGTACGTAACCGCAAGGAGCGTCCTAGGGTAAAACTGGTAATTGGGGCTAAGTCGTAACAAGGTAGCCGTACCGGAAGGTGCGGCTGGAACACCTCCTTTCTGGAGCGATGTCGTTACAATGACTTCATGGTTCATTTCCTTTAGGGGAATATTGAACCGGGTTCTGTTTCGATTGTACTACTGGTACTTGTTTATTTATAATATATAGATCAACCATTCTATAGTAATATAGATAGAGATAAACAAGAGAAAACAGAAGCCGAGTCTAAAGACAGACACGGTTGAACTAGTCCTATAGCTCAGTTGGTTAGAGCGCTACACTGATAATGTAGAGGTCGGCAGTTCAACTCTGCCTGGGACTACTCCGAAACGACTCTTACGGGGGATTAGCTCAGCTGGCTAGAGCACCTGCTTTGCACGCAGGGGGTCAACGGTTCGAATCCGTTATTCTCCACATCCCCAGCAATGGGAAACGATCTTTGACATGATGTACAAAAAGTAAAATAAAAGTAAAGAGCTAAAAGTATATATCAAACCGTACTCTCTCCGATATTTCCCATTTCAGTAATGGATAGTTTTCGAATTCCACAGTCAGTTTGAAAGAAAGTAAAACAAGGGCGCATGGCGGATGCCTTGGCTCTCGGAGGCGATGAAGGACGTGATAAGCTGCGATAAGCTTCGGGTAGGTGCAAATAACCTTTTGATCCGAAGATTTCCGAATGGGACAACCCGACATTCTGAAGGAATGTCATCCTGCTTGGCAGGAGGCTAACGCAGGGAACTGAAACATCTTAGTACCTGCAGGAAAAGAAAATAATAATGATTCCCCAAGTAGTGACGAGCGAACGGGGATTAGCCCAAACCAATGTTGTTACGGCAATATTGGGGTTGTAGGACCACGTTGTCGCAAGACATTCAGTGAGAAGAATTCTTTGGAAAATGAAACCATAGACGGTGATAGTCCGGTATTCGAAGCTGAACGAAGCGTAGTGGTATCCTGAGTAGCGCGGGACACGAGGAATCTTGCGTGAACCAGCCGGGACCATCCGGTAAGGCTAAATACTCCCGAGACCGATAGCGAACCAGTACTGTGAAGGAAAGGTGAAAAGCACTTCGAATAGAAGAGTGAAATAGTCCCTGAAACCATGCGCCTACAAGCGGTCGGAGCAGCTTATGCTGTGACGGCGTGCCTTTTGCATAATGAACCTACGAGTTACTTTTTCCGGCAAGGTTAAGGATCTAGAGATCCGTAGCCGAAGCGAAAGCGAGTCTGAACAGGGCGATAAGTCGGAAGGAGTAGACGCGAAACCAAGTGATCTACCCTTGGCCAGGTTGAAGGTTAGGTAACACTAACTGGAGGACCGAACCGATAAGCGTTGAAAAGCCGGATGAGCTGAGGGTGGGGGTGAAAGGCTAATCAAACTTGGAGATAGCTCGTACTCCCCGAAATGCATTTAGGTGCAGCCTTGTGAGTTACTAATGTGAGGTAGAGCGACTGATAAGATGCGAGGGCTTCACCGCCTATCAAGTCTTGATAAACTCCGAATGCGCATTAGTTCTATCACAGGAGTGAGGGCATGGGTGCTAAGGTCCATGTCCTAAAGGAGAAGAATCCGGACCATCAGCTAAGGTCCCGAAATAGATACTAAGTTGAACTAACGAAGTCAGATTGCTAAGACAGCTAGGATGTTGGCTTGGAAGCAGCCATTCATTTAAAGAGTGCGTAACAGCTCACTAGTCGAGGAGTTTGGCGTGGATAATAATCGGGCATTAAGTGTCTTACCGAAGCTATGGGATCCGTAAGGATCGGTAGGGGAGCATTCCACTCAGCGTCGAAGGTGAAGCGTGAGCTTTGCTGGAGCGTGTGGAAAAGCAAATGTAGGTATAAGTAACGATAAAGGGGGTGAGAAACCCCCTCGCCGAAAGACTAAGGTTTCCTGATCAACGCTAATCGGATCAGGGTTAGTCGGGTCCTAAGGCTCAGCCGAAGGGTGAGGCCGATGGCAGAACAGGTTAATATTCCTGTACTACCTTAAGGAGTGACGTGGAGACGGAGTCGTGACAACGCCGCGGACTGACGGAATAGTCCGTTGAAGGGTGTAGATGTTGATTGTGGCAGGCAAATCCACCACGAGAGTCGAACCTGATAGTATACCAATTCCTTCGGGAAACGGTAATAGTGCGTGTAAACATACTCCCGAGAAAATCCGCTAAACTTAATCCTTGAGGTACCCGTACCGCAAACGGACACACGTAGTCGGGTTGAATATACTAAGGCGCTTGAGTGATTCACGGTTAAGGAACTAGGCAAATTAACCCTGTAACTTCGGGATAAAGGGTCCCAACGAGAGTTGGGCGCAGAGAATAGGTCCAGGCAACTGTTTAACAAAAAAACACAGGGCTGTGCCAAATTGAAAAAAGATCACGTATACAGCCTGACACCTGCCCGGTGCTGGAAGGTTAAGAGGAGATGTCATCGCAAGAGAAGCATTGAATTGAAGCCCCAGTAAACGGCGGCCGTAACTATAACGGTCCCTAAGGTAGCGAAATTCCTTGTCGGGTAAGTTCCGACCTGCACGAATGGTGTAATGATCTGGACACTGTCTCAACCGTGAGCTCAGTGAAATTGTAGTATCGGTGAAGATGCCGATTACCCGCGATGGGACGAAAAGACCCCGTGAACCTTTACTATAGCTTAACATTGAATTTGGGTAATTGATGTGTAGGATAGGCCGGAGACTTTGAAGCGCAGACGCCAGTTTGTGTGGAGTCGCTGTTGAAATACGGCCCTTTGATTATTTGAGTTCTAACTCGTTGTTACGAGGACACTGTTTGGTGGGTAGTTTGACTGGGGTGGTCGCCTCCAAAATAGTAACGGAGGCTTCTAAAGGTGCCCTCAGGACGATTGGTAACCGTCCGCAGAGTGTAATGGCATAAGGGCGCTTGACTGGGAGACTTACAAGTCGATCAGGTAGGAAACTAGAGCATAGTGATCCGGTGTTTCCGCATGGAAGGGACATCGCTCAAAGGATAAAAGGTACTCCGGGGATAACAGGCTGATCCCTCCCAAGAGCTCATATCGACGGAGGGGTTTGGCACCTCGATGTCGGCTCGTCACATCCTGGGGCTGGAGAAGGTCCCAAGGGTTGGGCTGTTCGCCCATTAAAGTGGCACGCGAGCTGGGTTCAGAACGTCGTGAGACAGTTCGGTCTCTATCTATCGTGGGCGTATGAAATTTGCGTGGCTCTGACACTAGTACGAGAGGACCGTGTTGGACTGACCGCTGGTTTACCAGTTGTGCCGCCAGGTGCATTGCCGGGTATCTAAGTCGGGATTGGATAAGTGCTGAAAGCATCTAAGTACGAAGCCAGCCACAAGATTAGATTTCTTAGGGTCGTCAAAGACGATGACGTTGATAGGATGCAGGTGTAAAGGTGGTAACATCAAAGCCGAGCATTACTAATTGCCCGTTCACTTTCTTTCGGACATGTACCGGTTGGGTATATACGTTTAGCTTTCTAGACACTGAAATTTTACTTTTCATCATGTCATAACCTTCTTCAGGTGGTTATAGCACGAGGGTTCCACCTCTTCCCATTCCGAACAGAGAAGTTAAGCCTCGTCACGCCGATGGTACTGCGTAACAGTGGGAGAGTAGGTAGCCGCCGTTTTTAAGAAGCCCCGATTCATTTTGAGTCAAGCGAGGCTTTCTGGTTTTGCGAAAATTATCAACTTCAGTCTTCGGTAAGTCATTGTCGAATCCCGAAGTTTTAGTTTTATGAATTTGGTGAAATACCGATAGCTTTTGTTATTTAATTTCTTCGTTTTAGTATCCTTTTTCGTTTTTTATATACATCCTTTTAGATTTATATATTTGTTTCTTTCCCGCTTGAAAATTTCGGAAAAGTGTCATTTAGTAATAAAGAATACGCTGAAAAAAGCGGAATAAAATAGGTGTAGAAGTGTGATTTTTTTTTGCAAGGGAATATTTTTCTCTTTTCATCTTTCCTTTTTTATCAAATTGATTTTTTGTAAATTTGGCGAGAATCTGATGAAGGAACATAGTTAATACAGTAATAATACTAAATACTCCTGTTAATATGGAAAACAAAATTCAAGAGTTGACCGATAAGATTTATCGTGAAGGCGTGGAAAAGGGAAACGAGGAAGCGCAGAGACTTATCGCGAATGCTCAGGAAGAAGCAAAAAAAGATCATTGAGGATGCTCACAAAGAAGCTGACTCAATCGTTGCTGCCTCTCGTAAATCTGCTGATGAACTGGCAGATAATACAAAATCAGAGTTAAAACTATTTGCCGGTCAGGCTGTGAATGCGCTCAAATCCGAAATCGCTACAATGGTAACTGACAAGTTGATAACCGCTTCCGTGAAAGATTTCGCTCAGGATAAAGATTACCTGAATGCGTTTATCGTAGCATTAGCTTCTAAGTGGAGTATAGACGAGCCTATCGTTATCTCGACAGCTGATGCGGAATCATTGAAAAAATATTTTGCAGCTCATGCAAAAGCTTTATTGGATAAAGGTGTTACTATCCAGCAAGTAAACGGTATCAAGACCTTGTTTACGGTTTCTCCGGCGGACGGTTCATATAAGTGAACTTCGGAGAAGAAGAATTCATGAATTACTTCAAAGCGTTCTTGCGTCCTCAATTAGTAGAAATGCTATTTTAAAAGAAGCGACTATGAGTAGTAAGTACTATTACTTGGTAGCAGGTTTGCCGGAACTTTCGCTGGAAGACAGTAAGCTGAGCTATACAGTAGCCGATTTTAAAACTGAAATCTACAATGGATTATCTGCTTCAGACCGGAAGTTGATCGACTTGTTCTATCTGAAGTTTGACAATGCCAATGTGCTGAAACTTCTCAAAGACAAAGAGGCGGAAATTGATAAACGAGGGGAAACTATTCTGCTGCCGAACTCTCTGAGTATATTTCTATGTTGAGGGAAGGCGGAGAAATCAGCCTAAGGAATTTCCGGTCTACCTTTCCACATTTATAACTGATTATTTGAATACTCCGGCCGAAAGTACGGTGTTACACGAGGATCACCTGGCTACTTTATATTATGAGTATGCCATGAAATGTGGAAATAAGTTCGTTGCTGCCTGGTTTGAATTCAACTTGAACATCAATAATATTCTGGTTGCATTTACTAGCCGTAAGTTCAAATGGGATATTGCTTCCAATATTGTAGGTAATACGGAAGTGTGCGAAGCATTGCGTACATCCAGTGCCCGCGATTTCGGATTGTCTGGTGAGGTTGATGTTTTTGAGTCATTGGTGAAAATCAGTGAGATTACAGAACTGGTAGAACGTGAGAAGAAGCTGGACGCTTTACGGTGGAACTGGATAGAGGATGCTATTTTCTTCGATTATTTCACTGTTGAGCGGCATATTTTCGCTTTCCTGCTGAAGCTGGAAATGATTGAGCGTTGGATCTCCTTGGATAAAGAAAGAGGTAATCAGTTGTTCCGAAGCATTATTGAGTCGCTGAAGAACGATGTACAGATTCCTGCAGAATTCAGATAATAAATTAAAGAAATATATGGCAACAAAAGGAACTGTTAGTGGCGTTATTGCCAACATGGTGACCCTCGTCGTTGACGGACCGGTAGCTCAGAATGAGATTTGTTATATCTCTACCGGTGGCGATAAGTTGATGGCGGAGGTGATTAAGGTTGTAGGTTCACATGTATATGTCCAGGTGTTTGAAAGCACACGTGGACTGAAAGTGGGCGCCGAAGCCGAATTTACAGGACACATGCTTGAGGTGACATTAGGCCCGGGTATGTTATCGAAAAACTACGACGGTCTGCAAAATGACCTTGACAAGATGGACGGGGTTTTTCTGAAGAGAGGACAATATACGTATCCGTTGGATAAAGAACGTGTATGGCACTTCGTACCCTTAGCGAACGCGGGTGATAAAGTGCAAGCTTCTGCGTGGTTGGGACAGGTGGATGAGAACTTCCAGCCGTTGAAAATCATGGCTCCGTTTACATTGCAGGGAACTGCTACTGTAAAGACTATCATGCCGGAAGGTGATTATAAGATTGAGGATACGATTGCCATCCTGACTGATGAGGAAGGAAATGATATTCCTGTGACTATGATTCAGAGGTGGCCTGTGAAACGTGCGATGACGAATTACAAGGAGAAACCGCGTCCTTTCAAACTATTGGAAACCGGTGTGCGTGTGATTGATACGCTGAATCCGATTGTGGAAGGTGGTACCGGCTTTATACCGGGTCCGTTCGGTACTGGGAAGACAGTGCTTCAGCACGCTATCTCCAAGCAAGCGGAAGCTGACATCGTAATTATCGCGGCTTGTGGTGAACGTGCGAACGAGGTTGTGGAGATCTTTACCGAATTCCCAGAACTGGTGGACCCGCACACGGGACGTAAACTTATGGAACGTACGATCATTATCGCCAATACTTCCAATATGCCGGTAGCTGCCCGTGAAGCATCTGTATATACAGCAATGACATTGGCAGAATATTATCGTTCTATGGGACTGAAAGTGTTGTTAATGGCGGATTCTACTTCACGTTGGGCGCAGGCGTTGCGTGAGATGTCCAACCGTATGGAAGAGTTGCCCGGACCAGATGCTTTCCCGATGGATATTTCGGCTATTATCTCAAACTTCTATGGCCGTGCGGGTTATGTGAAACTTTCTAATGGTGAAACGGGCTCAATTACTTTTATCGGTACGGTATCTCCTGCGGGTGGTAACTTGAAAGAGCCGGTAACTGAAAACACCAAGAAGGTGGCCCGTTGTTTCTACGCTTTGGAGCAGGATCGTGCGGATAAGAAACGTTATCCGGCAGTGAACCCGATTGATTCTTATTCTAAATATATCGAATACCCGGAATTTGAGGAGTATATCAAAGGTCATATCAATGATGAATGGATTGGTAAGGTGAATGAACTCAAAACCCGTTTGCAACGTGGTAAGGAGATTGCCGAACAGATTAATATCCTTGGTGACGACGGTGTGCCGGTAGAATATCACGTGACCTTCTGGAAATCGGAATTAATCGACTTTGTAATTCTGCAGCAGGATGCATTCGATGAGATCGATGCCGTAACACCGATGGAACGTCAGGAAGAAATTCTTGAATATGGTGATTGACATCTGTCATACGGAGTTTGAATTTGATAACTTCAACGAAGTAATGGACTACTTCAAGAAGATGATTAATATCTGTAAGCAGATGAACTACTCGAAGTTCAAATCAGAGCAGTATGAGGGATTCCAACAGCAATTGAAAGGAATTGATTGCCGAAAGTAAAGTGTCAATTCATAAATCTTTAATTTATAATTTTAATTATCAAAGATGGCAACAAAAAGCTTTTCAAAAGATATATACCAAGATTACTCAGATTACCAAGGCTACTTGTTCGTTGAAAGCAACAGGAGTAGGGTATGACGAGCTTGCCACTGTGGATGGTAAACTGGCACAGGTGGTTAAGATTGCCGGTGACGATGTCACTTTGCAGGTATTTGAAGGTACGGAGGGTATTCCTACCAATGCTGAAGTCGTATTCCTCGGCAAATCGCCTACATTAAAGGTGAGTGAGCAGTTGGCAGGACGTTTCTTCAATGCTTTCGGTGATCCGATTGACGGTGGTCCCGAGATTGAAGGACAGGAAGTGGAAATTGGCGGTCCGTCTGTGAATCCGGTTCGACGTAAACAGCCGTCGGAACTGATTGCGACGGGTATTGCCGGTATCGACTTGAATAATACGCTGGTGTCGGGTCAGAAGATTCCGTTCTTTGCTGACCCCGACCAGCCTTTCTAACCAAGTAATGGCAAATGTGGCATTGCGTGCTGAAACAGATAAGATTATCCTCGGAGGTATGGGTATGACGAATGACGACTACTTGTACTTTAAGAATGTGTTCTCCAATGCAGGTGCGCTGGACCGTATCGTGAGTTTCATGAATACGACCGAGAATCCTCCGGTGGAACGTTTGTTGATTCCGGATATGGCATTGACTGCTGCTGAGTATTTTGCAGTAAATAATAATGAGAAAGTGCTGGTGCTATTGACTGATATGACCAGCTACGCGGATGCGTTGGCAATTGTATCTAACCGTATGGACCAGATTCCTTCGAAAAGACTCTATGCCGGGTTCGATTTATTCCGGATTTGGCGAAAGATTTACGAGAAGGCGGTGCAGTTCCCTTCTGGTGGTTCTATTACAATTATTGCGGTGACTACTTTGTCCGGTGGCGATATTACTCACGCTGTGCCTGATAATACAGGTTATATCACGGAAGGCCAGTTGTTCCTGCGTCGTGATAGTGATATTGGTAAGGTAATTGTCGATCCGTTCCGTTCATTGTCTCGTTTGAAACAGCTGGTAACCGGTAAGAAGACACGTAAGGACCACCCGCAGGTGATGAATGCTGCCGTACGTCTGTATGCCGATGCTGCTAACGCTAAGACGAAGATGGAAAATGGTTTCGACCTGACAAACTACGACGAACGTACGTTGGCTTTTGCGAAGGACTATTCCAATCAGTTATTGGCTATTGATGTTAACCTTGATACAACTGAAATGTTAGACGTTGCCTGGGGCTTGTTCGGCAGATACTTCCGTCCGGAAGAAGTGAATATCAAGAAAGACTGGTGGATCAATACTGGCCAAAACAAAATAATTAGACGATTAGACGATTTGCTATTAGGATGATTGGACGGATTATTTATGTTTATAAGAAGTAATTTCAATCGCCTGATTGTAAATCGTTAAATTAGTAAATCAACGAGATGGCTATAAAGTTTCAATATAACAAAACCTCTCTTCAGCAGCTCGAAAAGCAACTGAAAGTGCGGGTGCGTACGCTTCCTATCATTAAGAATAAGGAAAGCGCCCTCCGCATGGAAGTGAAACGCTGTAAAACGGAAGCTGCCGATCTGGAGGATAGGCTCGAACAACAAATTCAAGCCTATGAAGCCATGTTCGCCCTTTGGAATGAGTTTGACGCTTCATTAATAAAGGTGAATGATGTTCATCTTGGCGTGAAAAAAGATTGCAGGGTGTGCGCGTACCGCTACTCGAGAATATAGATTTCGAGATACGTCCGTACAGTATGTTCAACGCTCCCAAGTGGTATGCCGACGGTATCCACTTATTGGAAGAGCTGGCTCATACGGCAATTGAACGCGAATTTATGCTCGCCAAGCTGAACCTGTTAGAACATGCAAGGAAAAAGACCACTCAGAAGTGAACCTTTTTGAGAAGGTGCAGATACCGGGTTATCAGGATGCATTGCGAAAGATCAAACGATTCATGGAAGATGAAGAAAACTTGTCGAAGTCTTCGCAAAAGATCATGAAGTCTCATCAAGAAAAAAGGAAGGAGGTAGAAGCATGATTACAAAAATGAAGAAACTCACATTCCTGGTGTATCACAAGGAATATGAAGAATTCCTGAACAGTCTGCGGGAGCTTGGGGTAGTCCATATTGTGGAGAAGCAACAGGTGGCTGCTGATAATACGGAGTTGCAGGAGAATATTCGCCTTTCCAACCGCTTGGCGGCTACTTTGAAGTTGCTTCAGAATCAGAAGCATGAAAAGAATGCTGTAATTGCTACGGAAGGTGGAACGGCTACCCGCGGTATGCAAGTACTGGACGAGGTGGATGCTCTGCAGACGGAACACGGCAAGTTGTCCCAACAGCTACAAAGCTATGCGAAAGAGAAAGAAGCTCTGGAAGCCTGGGGTAACTTTGAACCGGATAATGTTCAGAAACTGAAAGATGCCGGTTATGTGATCGGTTTCTATAGCTGTTCGGAAGGAAATTATAAGGAAGAGTGGGAAACGGAATACAATGCGATGATCATTAACCGTATCTCTTCTAAAGTATTCTTCGTGACTCTAACGAAGGCGGGCAGGAAGTGGACTTGGATGTGGAGCAGGCGAAACTACCTGCATACTCTCTGTCACGTCTTGAAGCGCTTTACACGACCGAACAGGCCGTCGAAGGGAATGAAAAGAAGCTCGTTGCACTTTCCGAGACGGAAATTCCTTCCTTGAAGGCTGCTCTGAAAGAGTTGCAAAGTCAGATTGAATTCTCTAAGGTTGTATTGAGTTCCGAACAAACTGCCGGTGATAAGCTGATGTTAATTGAAGGATGGGCTCCCGCATACAGTAAGTGGAAATAGAGGCTTACTTGAATGACGCACATGTATATTATGAGATTACGGATCCGATGCCGGGTGATAATGTTCCTATTCGATTGAATAATAAGGATTCTTTGCCTGGTTCGAACCGATCTGTAAGTTGTATATGCTTCCGAAGTATAATGAATTGGACTTGACTCCGTTCTTTGCCCCGTTCTTTATGGTTTTCTTCGGGCTCTGTCTGGGAGACTCGGGATATGGACTTTTCTTGTTTCTGGGAGCAACGGCATACCGGTTGATGGCGAAGAAGGTGACTCCGTCAATGAAGTCGATTATTTCACTGATACAGGTACTGTCTGTTTCAACCTTCTTCTGCGGTTTGCTGACGGGTACATTCTTCGGAGCGAATATTTACGATTTGGATGGCCTATCGTGCAACGTCTGAAACATGCGGTTCTGATGGACAACAACGATATGTTCCAATTATCGTTGATATTGGGTGCTATTCAGATTCTGTTCGGTATGGTACTGAAAGCTGTGAATCAGACAATCCAGTTTGGCTTCAAATATGCAATAGCAACGATCGGATGGATTATCCTGCTGGTTTCCATGGCTGTTTCGGCTTTGTTGCCGAACGTGCTGCCGATGGGAGGTACAGTGCATCTGGTTATTCTGGGTGTTTCGGCTGCTATGATCTTCCTTTATAACAGTCCGGGAAAGAACATATTTATGAATATCGGACTCGGTTTGTGGGATTCATATAATATGGTCACCGGTCTGCTTGGAGATGTATTATCATACGTTCGTCTTTTTGCCCTCGGACTTTCCGGAGGTATTCTGGCGGGAGTATTCAACAGTCTGGCGGTAGGTATGAGTCCGGATAATGTAATAGCAGGCCTATTGTAATGGTGCTGATTTTTGTGATCGGTCATGCAATCAATATGTTTATGAATGTGCTCGGTGCAATGGTTCACCCGATGCGTCTGACGTTCGTTGAGTTTTTCAAGAACTCCGGTTATGAAGGTGGCGGTAAAGAGTACAAACCGTTCAGAAAATTTGAAGATTAAAAATTAGAAATAGAGAATTAATATTTTAAGAATTAAACAATAAAAAATAGAATAAGATTATGGAAATGAATTTGTTTATTGCCTATATTGGCATCGCGATTATGGTTGGTTTGTCTGGCATCGGTAGTGCTTACGGAGTAACTATTGCAGGTAATGCTGCTATCGGAGCATTGAAGAAGAATGATAGTGCATTCGGTAACTTCCTGGTATTGACTGCTCTTCCGGGTACACAGGGTCTGTATGGTTTTGCAGGTTATTTCATGTTCCAGACAATCTTCGGCATCCTGACTCCTGAAATTACTGCTATTCAGGCATCAGCCGTGCTTGGTGCAGGTATTGCTCTGGGATTGGTTGCTTAATTCTCCGCTATCCGTCAGGGACAAGTTTGTGCAAACGGTATCGCTGCAATCGGCCAGGGACACAACGTATTTAGTAATACGTTGATTCTGGCCGTATTCCCGGAACTTTATGCAATCGTTGCTTTAGCTGCAACTTCTTGATCGGTAGTGCGCTCGTTGCATAATTTTTTTCTGCAAGAAACTATTTCTATAAAGGACTTTCAATCCCCTTGTACATGCTGCTTTGCATGTGCAAGGGGATGTTCTTTTTTCATTGTTAGACCAACTTTTCTTTCCTCTTCTTAACTCATATTTTTCGGTATAGTATTATTTTTCAAAGAATAATGTGTACTTTTGCACTCGCATACTAAAAAGAGTTTTAATATATTATATGGTAAAAGATTTATTAACCCCCGATTATATCTTCGAGTCCAGCTGGGAAGTATGTAATAAAGTGGGAGGAATATATACCGTCTTGTCGACACGGGCGAATACATTACAGGAAAAGTTCGCGACAGAATTTTCTTCATAGGTCCTGATGTGTGGCAAGGAAAGGAGAACCCTCTATTCATTGAGTCAGATAACCTATGTGCTGCCTGGAAAGAGCATGCGCTTGAGAAAGACGAACTTTCGGTTCGTGTCGGACGATGGAATATACCCGGTGAGCCGATTGTCATTCTAGTCGATTTCCAACCTTTTTTTGAGAAGAAGAACGATATATACACAGATATGTGGAATCGTTATCAAGTAGACTCGTTGCACGCTTATGGCGATTACGACGAGGCTTCTATGTTTTCCTACGCTGCCGGAAGAGTGGTAGAAAGTTTCTACCGCTACAACCTGACAGAAACGGATAAGGTGGTATATCAGGCACATGAGTGGATGACCGGAATGGGAGCACTTTATATACAGGAGGCTGTGCCGGAAATTGGTACTATTTTCACGACTCATGCAACGTCTATCGGCCGTTCCATAGCAGGTAATAATAAGCCGTTGTATGACTATCTGTTTGCTTATAATGGTGACCAGATGGCACAGGAACTGAACATGCAATCAAAACACTCGATCGAAAAGCAGACTGCACATTACGTAGACTGTTTTACGACAGTAAGCGAAATTACGAATAATGAGTGTAAGGAATTGCTCGATAAACCGGCAGATGTAGTACTGATGAATGGTTTTGAAGACGATTTCGTGCCGAAAGGAAGTACGTTTACGGGAAAACGTAAGCGTGCACGTACCTTGATGCTTAGTGTTGCCAATAAATTATTGGGAACAAATATGGGTGGATGATACGTTAATCATCGGAACCAGTGGGCGTTATGAATTCAAAAATAAAGGTATTGATGTATTCTTGGAATCATTGAACCGCTTGAACAGGGACAAAAACTTGCATAAGAATGTTCTGGCATTCATCAATGTCCCCGTTGGGTAGGAGAGCCTCGCGAGGATTTGCAGGCACGTTTGAAGAGTAAAGAGAAGTTTGATACTCCGCTCGAGGTGCCGTTTATCACTCATTGGTTGCATAACATGACTCATGACCAGGTGTTGGACATGCTGAAATATCTGGGAATGGGTAATCGTCCCGGAGATAAGGTAAAGGTGATATTTGTTCCTTGCTATCTGGACGGGCGTGACGGTATTATGAACAAAGAATATTATGATATATTGCTGGGACAGGACTTGAGTGTATATGCTTCTTATTACGAACCATGGGGATATACTCCGCTGGAGAGTGTAGCCTTTCGCGTTCCAACAATAACTACTGATCTGGCGGGTTTTGGCCTTTGGGTGAATAGCTTGAAAAGAATCAGCATGGTATCAATGACGGAGTAGAAGTGCTGCACCGTTCTGACTATAATTATTCGGAGGTGGCGGATGGCATCAAAGATACAATTACGCTATTTGCAGATAAGTCGGAAAAAGAAGTGAAGGAGATCCGTAAGCATGCGGCTGAAGTGGCGGAACAGGCTCTGTGGAAGCACTTCATACAATATTATTATGAAGCTTATGATATCGCTTTGCGTAAGGCAAGGATACGTCAGTTGAGTTAAGAAAGAAATTATTTATCAATAAGTAAACAAAAACATTATGAAAATCAAAGTTAGTAATGTGAATACTCCCAACTGGAAAGAGGTTACAGTGAAGTCACGTATCCCGGCTGAGTTGGAGAAATTGTCCGAGATTTCACGCAACATCTGGTGGGCATGGAATTTTGAAGCGACTGAATTATTTAGAGATCTAGATCCGGAACTTTGGAAAGAATGTGGCCAGAACCCCGTGTTGTTGTTGGAGCGCATGAGCTATGAAAAGTTGGAAGCTTTGGCAAAAGACAAGGTGATTCTGAGAAGAATGAATGATGTTTATACAAAATTCAGAGATTACATGGATGTGAAGCCGGATGAAAACCGCCGTCTGTAGCTTATCTCAGCATGGAATATGGCTTGAGCAGCGTCCTGAAAATATATTCCGGTGGTCTGGGTGTATTGGCCGGTGACTACTTGAAAGAAGCATCTGATAGCAATGTAGATCTTTGCGCAGTAGGTTTCCTGTATCGTTATGGTTACTTTACGCAGACTTTGTCTATGGACGGTCAGCAGATTGCTAACTATGAAGCACAGAACTTCGGTCAACTTCCTATCGAACGTGTAATGGATGCCAATGGTCAGCCGTTGATAGTTGACGTTCCTTATCTTGATTATTTTGTTCATGCTAACGTATGGCGTGTAAATGTAGGACGTATTTCTTTGTATCTGCTTGATACGGATAATGAAATGAACAGCGAGTTCGACCGTCCTATTACTCATCAGCTTTATGGCGGCGACTGGGAAAACCGTCTGAAGCAGGAAATCCTGTTGGGTATCGGTGGTATCCTGACACTGAAAGCATTGGGTATCAAGAAAGATGTCTATCACTGTAATGAGGGACATGCTGCACTGATCAATGTTCAGCGTATCTGTGACTATGTAGCTACGGGATTGACTTTCGACAGTCTATCGAGCTGGTTCGTGCTTCTTCTCTTTATACAGTTCATACTCCGGTTCCGGCAGGTCACGACTACTTCGATGAAGGACTGTTTGGTAAGTACATGGGAGGTTATCCTGCCAGAATGGGTATTAGCTGGGATGATTGATGGATCTAGGACGTAACAATCCGGGTGACAAGGGTGAACGTTTCTGTATGTCTGTTTTTGCTTGTAACACTTCTCAGGAAGTAAACGGTGTGAGCTGGCTGCACGGAAAAGTTTCTCAGGAAATGTTCTCCACTATTTGGAAGGGGTATTTCCCGGAAGAAAGCCATGTAGGTTATGTAACTAACGGTGTTCACTTCCCGACTTGGAGTGCAACAGAATGGAAACAACTGTACTTTAAATATTTCAACGAAAACTTCTGGTTTGACCAGTCTAATCCTAAGATTTGGGAAGCTATCTATAACGTGCCCGATGAAGAGATCTGGAAGACTCGTATGACGATGAAGAATAAGTTGGTGGACTATATCCGCAAGTCATTCCGTGATACATGGTTGAAGAACCAGGGAGATCCTTCTCGTATCGTTTCATTGATGGATAAGATCAATCCGAATGCGTTGTTGATTGGCTTCGGCCGTCGTTTCGCAACTTACAAACGTGCGCACTTGCTATTCACCGATTTGGATCGTCTTTCCAAGATTGTAAATAATCCCGATTACCCGGTGCAGTTCCTGTTTACAGGTAAGGCTCACCCGCACGATGGTGCAGGGCAAGGCTTTGATTAAGCGTATTATCGAGATCTCCCGTCGTCCGGAATTCCTGGGTAAGATCATCTTCCTCGAGAACTACGATATGCAACTGGCGCGTCGTCTGGTTTCAGGTGTTGATATCTGGTTGAATACTCCGACTCGTCCATTGGAGGCATCCGGTACATCTGGTGAAAAGGCATTGATGAACGGTGTTGTTAACTTCTCTGTATTAGATGGTTGGTGGCTGGAAGGTTACCGCGAAGGTGCAGGATGGGCGTTGACTGAAAAACGTACTTATCAAAATCAGGAACATCAGGATCAACTAGATGCTGCTACTATCTACAGTATTCTTGAAACAGAAATCCTGCCGTTGTACTATGCTCGCAACAAGAAGGGATATTCGGAAGGCTGGATCAAGGTAGTGAAGAATTCTATCGCTCAGATTGCTCCTCACTATACAATGAAACGTCAATTGGATGACTACTATTCGAAGTTCTACAATAAGCTTGGCTAAAACGTTTCGCTATTTTGTCTGCTAACGACAATGCAAAAGCGAAAGAAATTGCTGCTTGAAAGAAGAAAGTGGGTTACTAAATGGGATTCTATTGAAATCGTATCTTGCGATAAGGTGGAAGAACTGAAAACCGGCGATATCGAAAGCGGAAAAGAATATGTCATTACTTATGTAATTGACGAAAAGGTCTGAATGATGCCGTAGGACTTGAATTGGTTACTACTTATACGACTGCCGACGGTAAACAACATGTTTATTCGGTAGAGCCGTTCAGTGTAATTAAGAAAGAAGGTGACTTGTATACATTCCAGGTGGTACATAGTTTATCGAATGCCGGTAGCTTTAAGGTATCTTACCGTATGTTCCCGAAGAACCCGGATCTTCCGCATCGTCAGGACTTCTGTTATGTACGTTGGTTCGTCTAATTGATTGAGAATAAGATAGGGTAGAGTGATCTTCCTCTATTGCTTCTCTCTATAAAAAAAAGGCTGTCTCAAAATAAACTTGAGATGGTCTTTTTTTGTTTTATTTCAGATTGAAGTTATTTGGATTCTTCTCAAAAAAAGGAGTTTACAAGCTTCTTTTTGAAGATTTCATTCTTTCAAATAGTTTTTTTTCGTTGCCATAAGCCTCCTAAGAGGCTACTTTTGCAAGATTGTGTACTATGACCAGCAGGCCGAACTCAATTTCCACCTTCTTAAGTCCACGAAGGTGAAACCTCTTGAAGTGCTTGTTGTTCTTGGGGTTTCCAAATACGGCTTCTACATCCTGTGGCCGCTGACTGCGGTATTTAAGACCGTCCGGTGACAGGAGCTTTTTCACGTTCCCTTTCCTTGATTTTTCTCAGGCGGTGATTCACCTGTACTATCCTTTCTGACCGGCTTCTGTGACACCGGCATCTTAACGGGCAGGCGTTACAGTTACATGCCCTGTATCTTGATATAGTCTGCACAAAAACGTTGTCTGTTACCCGCTTTGCATCGGAGAGTCTTTCCATTCTCTGTCCCATCGGACAGTACATGCCGTCGGTTTCTTCATTATAATAAAAGTTGGCAGACAAGAACGGATCGTTTTTGAAGCTTCTTTTCTGCTCCTTATGAAAATAATTGTACTTTATAAAGGTTTCAATGCCATGTTTGAAAGCGTACAGATAATTCTCTTCGCTTCCGTATCCGGCATCACAGACAGACACGTCAGGGTATCTGCCGTAAAGTGAATGGAAATCATCCATGTGCAGAGGATAAGTGGAGGTATCACCTGCACACTGGTGGAGGGTATAGTTCAGGATGAACTGTTTATTGGGACTGATCTGGGGATTGTATCCGGGTTTAAGCTGTCCGTTCTTCATGTAGTCCTCTTTCATACGCATGAAAGTGGCATCATTGTCAGTCTTTGAATAACTGTTACGTCCGTCAAGTATCTTTCCCTGTGATTCGTATTTCCTCAACTGTTCAGGCCATGACTTCCTTACACGTCTTACCTTCACTTTCATCTTCTTGTCGGCATCCACTCCATTCAGGGCATCATCTATCTGCTCGGAGTGCCTTTTCCACTTTCTCAGGGGTGATATCCTGATATGTGACCGGAGCGGAATCACGCAGTTCCTGTTTGGTGAGGGATTCTGCACAATTCCATATATCTTCAAGCTATTCTGCTATTTTTTAGATATACGGGTATGTATGGACTTGCCCCAGACAAAAGTGTAACGGTTGGCGTTTGCCTCCATTTTTGTTCCATCAGTGAAAGCCACATCCAGACTTACAAAACCCTTCCGCCACGAGGAACTTTACAATGGTGGCGAAAACTGTCTTCAGCACATCCTTCAGACGACTGCTGTGGAAACAGTTGATGGTGTTATGATCAGGAGTCACATTGCCGGTAAGCCACATGAAACGGATGTCATTGCGGCAGAACTCTTCTTCTATGCGACGGCTGGAATAGATATTACGCAAATAAGCATAGACAAGAATCTGAAACATCATGCGTGGGTGGTACGCAGAACAGCCTTTAGTGGAATACTTACGGTAAAAGTTCTTCAAGGTTTATCTGTTCAATGATACGGTGAACAACCCGGACCGGATCGTTCCGGGGATAAAATCGCCTAAACATGGAGGTAAAAAGCAGATTATCGTTGGATGTGTAACCTTTAAACATTATCTTTGGGATATCTTGACTTGACTCCCTAAGATACAAAAAAATTAGGGGAGACGGGCAAGTTCTGGCTGAGAGAAGTTAGGGTTTGCCCCATTTTTTTGCAGGTACAAAAAAGGCCGTCTCAATTTTCATTTTGAGACAGCCCTTATTTATTTAAAGTCGGAGACTGTCTTTGCTGAGGAACGACAGGCTTTTTTATTATTTTACGGCTTCTGCTATTTTAGTTTGAAGTTCTTCTCCGTGCAGGCCTCGAGCGATGATTGTACCGTCACCGTCGATCAATACCGTGTGAGGAATACTGTTTACGGCGTAAAGTTGTGCGCCTTCACTTTGCCAGAATTTCAGGTCGGACATTTGTGGCCAAGTCATGTTCAGTTTATTGATCGCTTCTTTCCAGGCAGCACCGTCCTGATCGAGAGATACACCTACGATTTCGAAGTTTTTGCCTTTGAATTTAGCATGCCTTCCACCAAGTTTGGCATTTCACGACGACAAGGGCCGCACCAGCTTGCCCAGAAATCAACTAATACCACTTTACCCTTACCTACGTAATCGGACAATTTCACACTTTTTCCGTCAGGAGTCTGCATTTCGAAGTCAACAAACTTAGTACCTACGGCAGTTTTTTTCTGCTTGTCGGTCAGTTCTTTGATTTTTACAATTGTTTCATCGTTCTGGAAGTTAGCCGGAATTTGTTGCAGTAATGCTTCGTTTTCAGCAGTAGAGTTGTTGTAGAAGGTCTGTTTGAACAAGAATACGCCGACCGGGTTAGTGATATTGTTTTGTACGCCTTCTTTGATGGCTTTATCATATTGTTCTTCCAGTTGGGCACCCTCTTTTTGCTTGGCTTCTTTCTGTTCATCACTCAAAGAACTGTCACCCATTGATTGGTAGATAGCATTCATTTTTTGCTGATGTCGTTGATTTGAGCTTCTGACAATTTGATATGCATCATTGTTTGCAGTACCGGTAGCAGAATCATTGTCTTTGGTTAAGGCAACGTTAATCTTTCCGTTTTCGAGGAAGAAGTCAATCATTAAAGGTTCTCCGTCCACTTCACAAGTGATATAACGGCTGACAACAGAATCTTGTGTACCTTCAAAGGTAAAAGTTCCTTTTGTGATAACGGCTGTATCGAGTTTGACCAGATTTCTGCCATTGGCTTCCTGAAGATAGACGGTGTCACCGTCACTTGCACCTTCTACTGTACCTGTGACAACGTATCCGGCTTTGTTTCCACCGGTACAAGCTACCATGCCCAACGCGGCCGTTGCAATAACTAAATAAGTAAACTTTTTCATGCTTTTGTAAGATTAGTGAATAAATATTTATGCAAAGATAGATTATTTTTCTCTCGGCCACCGAAAACACTGTTATATTAGATTAACACGTAGGTGAAAACCGCAGAAATAATGTGTACCTTTGCAACCCAAACTTTAGTATGAATATGCAAGAAGATAAATCCATCATTGAGGTGAGCCATGTCTCGAAGTATTTTGGCGAGAAAACAGCATTGGATGATGTGACTCTGAACGTGAAAAAAGGGAGAGTTTGTTACAATACTCGGACCTTCCGGTTGCGGAAAAACACATTGTTGCGTCTCATTGCCGGTTTTCAGACAGCTTCGGAAGGCGAAATCCGAATTTCGGGTAAGGAAATCACACAGACTCCTCCCCACAAACGTCCGGTGAACACGGTATTTCAGAAATATGCCCTATTTCCGCATTTGAATGTATACGACAACATTGCTTTTGGTTTAAAGTTGAAAAAGACACCCAAACAGACTATTGGGAAGAAGGTGAAAGCTGCTTTGAAAATGGTAGGTATGACGGATTATGAATACCGTGATGTCGATTCTCTTTCCGGTGGCCAGCAGCAGCGTGTGGCTATTGCCCGGGCTATTGTCAATGAGCCGGAAGTACTGCTCTTGGACGAACCATTGGCTGCGCTCGACCTGAAAATGCGTAAGGATATGCAGATGGAATTGAAAGAAATGCATAAATCTCTGGGCATTACCTTCGTATACGTGACTCATGATCAGGAGGAGGCATTGACTTTGAGTGATACTATCGTCGTAATGAGTGAGGGAAAGATTCAGCAGATCGGTACGCCGATTGATATCTACAATGAGCCGATCAATTCATTTGTGGCTGATTTTATCGGAGAGAGTAATATTCTCAACGGAACGATGATTCATGATAAACTGGTACGCTTCTGCGGTACGGAATTTGAATGTGTGGACGAAGGCTTTGGCGAAAATACTCCGGTGGACGTAGTGATCCGACCGGAAGACCTTTATATCTTCCCCCCGTTTCGGATATGGCGCAGTTGACTGGTGTTGTTCAGACCTCTATTTTTTAAAAGGTGTCCACTATGAAATGACCGTGCTTTGCGGAGGTTATGAATTCCTCGTACAGGATTATCATCATTTCGAAGTCGGTGCAGAGGTCGGTCTGCTGGTGAAACCGTTTGATATTCATATTATGAAGAAAGAACGTGGCTGTAACACGTTTGAAGGTAAATTGCTGGATACTACTCATGTGGAATTTCTGGGATGTAACTTCGAATGTGTTCCGGTAGAAGGAATAGAATCCAATGAGGATGTCAAAGTGGAGGTAGACTTTGACAAAGTGGTTCTTCAGGATAATGAAGAGGACGGTACATTGACAGGTGAAGTGAAATTTATTCTTTATAAGGGAGATCATTATCATCTGACTGTTTTTTCCGATTGGGACGAGAATGTGTTTGTAGATACGAATGATGTATGGGATGATGGTGACCGTGTAGGTATTACTATCCCCCGGATGCTATTCGTGTAATTAAAATAACCGATTAACAGGAAAGGAAGTGAATAAGAGGTTTTTAGTCTTTTTGTCATCACGTAAGAGTTGGACCCTCCCTTACATTATTTTTCGGCGATCTTTGTGATTATACCGTTGGTCCTAATTGTTGTGTATGCTTTTACTGATGATAACGGGCATCTGACGTTTGCCAATTTTCAAAGTTTTTCGAACATCCCGAAGCAATCAATACCTTCGTCTACTCCATAGGTATTGCCATCATTACTACACTTATTTGTATTTTTGCTGGGTTATCCCGCTGCCTGGATACTTAGTAACAGCAAACTGAACCGTTCTAGAACAATGGTCGTATTGTTTATCCTGCCGATGTGGGTAAATATTCTTGTGCGGACTCTAGCTACTGTTGCTCTGTTCGACTTCTTTAGTGTACCGTTGGGTGAAGGAGCATTGATATTCGGTATGGTGTATAACTTTATCCCTTTTATGATTTATCCTATTTATAATACGTTGCAAAAAAAATGGATCATAGCTATATTGAGGCGGCGCAGGATTTGGGAGCCAATCCCCCTGCAAGTTTTTTCTGAAAAGCAGTGCTTCCGCTTTCCATGCCGGGCGTGATGAGTGGGATCATGATGGTTTTTTATGCCGACTATTTCGACGTTCGCTATTGCCGAATTGCTGACGATGAACAACATCAAACTTTTTGGTACGACCATTCAGGAGAATATAAATAACAGTATGTGGAATTATGGAGCAGCACTTTCGTTGATAATGTTGTTGCTGATAGCCGCTACTTCACTTTTCAGTACAGATGATAAAGATAACTCTAACGAAGGAGGTGGGCTATGGTAAAGAAAATATTTGCACAGACTTATTTGTGGATATTGCTGTTGTTGCTTTATTCTCCATCGTATTATCGTCATTTATTCATTTACTGAAGCTAAAGTTTTGGGTAACTGGACAGGCTTTTCTAAAATTATATTCTTCGCTTTTTCACAACAGGTGCACATCACTCTTTTGATGAATGCACTGATTAATACGATTACTATTGCTTTGCTTGCTGCAACTGCATCTACATTGCTGGGAAGCAACACGTGCAACTGAACCAGTTTA
>VOFK01003962.1_pt1 | contig 37512 bp, 53 predicted proteins | sample 5384121 | NCBI WGS metagenome assembly VOFK01 (sample SAMN12384730, study PRJNA508395) | human gut metagenome | isolation source: healthy gut J | host: Homo sapiens | reverse complement strand
AACTATCAAGACGAAACAAAAATGCCGGCAATTTCTCCGTAAAGAAATGCAAGCCCTCCAAAAAAAGATTATTCTCTGTATCCAAGCTGCCGAAACAACAGAATACGGAAACCGGAAGGAAAACAATATATTACAGAAGTTTATCCGTAAATTCCATGAGCCATTACCCTCCTACGACAAAGTAATAGAACAGTGGACTTTGACAGAAGAATTCAAAGAACGTTACGAAAAAATAAGTTCCAACCCTGAGTATGGCAACTTACCTTATACAGAAGACATGGCAGTAAGGCTGGATATCAGCTATCGGTATCAAATGTTCTGGTATGCCATACATTATCGGGAAGCCGAGTTTATTCACCGGTTAAGCAAGTGCGATGAAGGTAAGCAGCGCACACAAGAAGCCTATACCCAAAGATTAAAACGTTTGGCTTGCGTAATGCCTGTTTTCATCTCTACTTTCCATTCTCTACCCAAGTATATGACCTATGCGGAGAACGGAAAATGGGATATTCCTTTATACAATGGAATAGATCTGTTGATTGTAGATGAATCCGGACAAGTTTCACCCGAACTTGCCGTTCCCTCCTTCAGTTTGGCCAAGCAAGCGATTTTAGTAGGTGATATTCAACAAATAGAGCCTGTATGGTCCATTTCTGATGAATATTCATTCATTAATTTAAAGAATCTGGGCATTGTTTCCAACCAGTCCTCGGAAAAATACCGTTTTTTAGAAAACAATGGTTTCCTTTTTCTTCTTCCGGAAGTATAATGGAAACTGGCACGTAAAAAGCTGTAATTTTACAGTAAAAAGGTGAAAAAGGAGCTTTTCTGACCGAACACAGACGATGCGTAGATTCCATTATTGCTTATTGCAATGATTATGTTTACCACGGCAGGTTACTTCCTAAAAAGGTAACGAAGTAAAATACAAGTCCCTCCCTTCCAAAGGATATGTACACATCAACAGTTACAGCAGCCCTGGAAAAACAGGAAGTCGCCTCAACCGGGCTGAAGCGGAAGCCATTGTCTGTTGGCTGGAACTGGAAAAAGATAATCTGGAAAAGACCTATAAAAAGCCTATTCATGAAATTGTAGCCGTAGTAACTCCTTTTAAAGCCCAAGAGGCCGAAATACGGCATCAAATACAAAAAAAATATCAGGAAATGAGAAATATAAAGATATGATCATCGGCACCGTACATTCCCTGCAAGGTGCCCAATGTCCGATTGTTCTTTTTTCAACAGTCAACTCTCCCGAAGACCATTCTCTTTTTATGGAGCGTGATGGAAAATACAATATGCTCAATGTAGCGATATCGCGCGCTCAGCATCATTTCATTGTTTTTGGCAACATGAATATTTTCCATCCGGAAGAAAAACACCCCGGTAGGAAATATGGCTAAATGGCTTTTCGATGATCCATCCAACGAGATTTCCAACAACTTTATTTACCAACAGGAAGTTCCGCTGTGCACCTACCACCCCCCACCCTTCGTCTGTCCACCACAGAAGAGCATATCCAGGTTCTGCACCAAGCTTTTGAAAAAGCAAGACACCGTCTGCTGATTGTATCTCCATTCATATCTATCCACGCCATAGAAAACGACCAGTTGGTTCCGCTGATACGCCACACGGTACAACGAGGAGTGGATGTCACAGTCTACACCGATTCGTCTCTAGATTATGATACGAAAACTAATCAGTTGCTCAGCCGTGCCGAAGAGGGACGGAACATATTAATAGAAAATGGCGCAACCCTCATTGAAGTAAAAGGTATCCACAATAAATCATTGGCCATTGATAACCATACACTTATAGAGGGTTCTTTCAACTGGTTATCTGCCAACCGCCATAAAGAATACTCCCGCCACGAATGTTCCATAGTTGTATCATCTGTTCAAGCCGATGAGTACATCAACAATCTGATAAAGGAACTAGAAAGCAGAGAAAAAACCTTTCAATCCCTATCTAAGCCTACAATCAATCTTGACATTGACCAAAAATATCCGGGGTTCTTTACAAAAGAATCTTTTAATGATTGTACAGAAGAAGATATTTGCCGTATAAAACAAAAAGTCCAAGAGTTAGGCATTCAGAAAACAGTCCTTCCACCTTATATCCATAAACAACGTGAAACTTTCCCACGTGCTTATGAACCCTGGTGCACAGAAGAAAAGGAAATTATATGTGAGTTGATGCAAAAGACCAATCATCTTTCTATTTTTATAGAATGTCTGCAACGTACAGGACAAGCAATTCAAATTCAGATAGAAGGCAAAAACAATTGATTATAATCCTGAACTGATATCCTTTTTATGATATTCGGGAAACTTGGGAAACAAGAATCAGTCCCTATACGGAAGAGAGGAGAAGGCAAAAGGTAATTTGCCTTTTCCTCTCTTCCGTATAGCATATGCAACTCCTGCCCAAAGTTCCTTATTTTTTGGAATACATCCAGGTCCATTTATGCCAAAGACTCTCTAACGGTCCCTGCTTATGTCCTTTCAACCACCATTTGCAGAACTGTACTTGCAACAAAAAGAGTACAAAACCAACCAGCAAACTCAACGTATATCCACAGTACGGAGCCAGATAAAGTCCGAAAGGGAAATAAATAATAGCTCCGGCAATAGATTGGGTGATATAATTGGTCAGACTCATCCTACCATAATAACGAAGATTTGATACAAAATTCTTAAACCTATCCCGTTGATAAAGCAATACAAAAGAAGCAACCAGTACAAATGTAAAAAGCGAACTTTTGCCACATATCAAAAGCAGTTCCGGCAGTCTGGCGAATGAGTTCACTGTCACTAGCCATAATCAACTCTTTCAGTTGGAAAAGCGGAGCAAAAGAGATAGCGGAAATGATAAGAGCCTTCACCCAAAAACGAGTATGTTTTTCGGAAGTTACAAACAATTGTTTGCGTCCGATATACAACCCCATCAAGAACAAGCCGGCAGTCTGCCAAAAACGCCCTGCTCCCAGAGCCCAATATAGACTGGCTTTCTGACCAAAGGTCATATTCTTACCCAAAAACTCCCACAAATTCCCCTCTTTGGTATATTCCGCCACTTCTTTATACATCGCGCCCACTCTCCAATCGGGCAAAGTATGAGAAGGATCAAACAGACCTACTATATAATGATACCACTCAACGGGCTGCAATAGAAACAAAATAGCCGTAACTAGTATGGCACAGTCACTCCACTTGCGCACCACGAACAATACGATTCCCACTACCGAGAACAGCAACAACACATCTCCTGCCGGAAAAAAAAGCTGCATTCAGCGTAGCAAAAGCTACCAATAACAGCAAACGCCACAGAAAACGATAACCAAAATCTTTTTCCTTTACGCTGTTGGTTAGCCGACTGAATATAAAATGTAAATCAAACAGCAAAGCAAAAATGGCATACGATTTTCCAGCCAATAAAGTAAATGTAACATTGAATACCCCGTCATTCAGTATATTCAACCATGCAGGCTGGTCTACCGGATAAACCGGAAAGATGAAATGCTCCAAACTATGCACTAAAAGAATTGCCATGACTGCAAATCCCCGTAAAGCATCCACCACCTCAACGCGTGGCAGTTTTTCTGATAATTGTTTTTCCATGAACTAGTTATTATTGTTTATTTAAAATTCGTTTTACCCAGCGGTTGGCCGGTTTCTCAAAATAGTAATAAGAAAGCAGACTCAGCCCGATAGCGACTGCAAAGATAAGCGGAATACTGATATACAGACTGATATGCCAATCGTATGTTTGCGCCAACTGCACATAAGCAAATAATATCCACTATACTCTCCTCTTCGGTGCTATTCCTGCTCTACATATCCGGGGGAGCGGTGAGCAACATTGGATAATAGACTACAGACAATATCATCAGAGTTTTGACAACTCTTACCAAAAACTGTATATTAAAAAGAGAAACTGATTTCCTACAATATTTCCTTTAAATTCCAAGCCTGTATATGCCTGACCCCTTCATTGGAAGGGAATTGTACCTCATCCATGGAAACGACATATTTTTCATAATTATCACCTATCGTCAGCAAAGGAGCATATTCCCGTTCCATGGTTTGTGCCGTTTCCAACATGTAAGTTGCTTGGAGATAAATCACTCTATCGTCCTTCATAGCAACAAAATCAACTTCTTTATCCCGAAAAGAACCTGTATATACAATATAGCCTAAACGACGAAGTTCCAAATATACTGCATTCTCCAACAAATACCCGACTCCATAAGCAAAGCCCGGATAAAGAAAATTCTTAAAGGACAAGTCATTCAGATAATACTTGCAATTACCTGCCACCACATCCTTTCCTTTTATATTGTAACGTTCTGTTTTATAAGCAAGAAAAGCTTCTTCTATATAACCTAGATAATTAGATAAGGTATCATAACTCACCTTCCGGTTCTTGGATTTAAAGAAATTAACAATATGCTGAACGGAAAACAGATTGGACGCATTATTCACCAAATAAATAAAAATATCATCCAATAACCTTACATCACGAACGGGTTTACGCTTCACTATATCACGCAACAAAATCGTATCTTTCACAGAAGCGACATACTGTTTTTCTGACTCGACAGTGGGCAGGTTGTACAATTCGGGCAAACCGCCTTTCTGTAAATAGGCCAAATAAGAAGCCCGACCGGCAGGTTGCTGCATCAACTGTAAATATTCAGCATAACTATAGGGGAATATATGAAATTCTACATAACGTCCCGACAAAAGAGTGGCAAGTTCACTGGAAAGCATTTTAGAGTTAGAACCGCTGATAAACAATTCACTCTCTTCGACAAAGTCTTGCGAATGGGAGTTTACAAACCTTTCCCAGCCATCCACATTTTGAATTTCATCGAAAAACAAATATACTTTTCCTTGCGGTTTAAGCTTTTCCCGATAAAAACGATACAGACTTTCCAATGCTTTATAATCATCAATAAAATCAAATTCCAGATACTCCTTATTTATATATAGGATATTAGCCGGATTTACTCCTCGTTCCGAGACAAGACTTGAAGCAATTTGCCTGAGAATATAACTTTTGCCCGAACGACGTTGTCCTATAAGTACCTTCACCAAGTTATTCCCCACAAAATTGCCAATCTTGTCGGTATAAGATTTCCGTTCCAGTCCCAATTGATACGTATTTCCACCCCAAAGGTTATACTTTTCTAAAGCTTTCCATTTATCGTCCATACTCGAATCTTTTCCCACAAAGATAGTTTTTTTCGAGTATAATCGAAAAAAAAACACTGTTTATTTCTTTTTTCGAGTATAATCGAAAAACGTATCTATCTCAAACTGAATTAAAGAAAACGAATACAATCCGGCAGTATGTAAAATTTAACAAATTACTTAAACAAGCAAACTATTATTTTCCTACATTTGTTACCAGTGAAACTTTAAATACGAAAGAACATGAAAGCAAATCCTGTATTTAGTTTATACATCCCTACCAAATTAGTATTTGGCTGCGGAGAAATCAAGAAATTATCCAGTGAAAAATTACCGGGAAAAAAGGCACTGGTCGTCATCTCATCCGGAACTTCCATGCGGAAATATGGATATTTGGAGAGAGTACTTGCCCAATTAAGACTGAATAATGTAGAAACACTGGTTTACGATAAAATCCTTCCCAACCCCATCAAAGAACACGTCATGGAAGCAGCCGCCATCTGCCGGGAGGAAAAGTGCGACTTTGTAGTAGGACTGGGAGGCGGAAGTTCCATCGACTCAGCCAAAAGTATAGCTGTTATGGCCTGCAACGATGGTGACTACTGGGATTATGTATCAGGGGGTAGTGGTAAAGGACGCCCTGTTACCAAAGCACTTCCCATTATCGCCATCCCTACCACCGCCGGAACCGGAACAGAAATGGATCCATGGACAGTGATTACCCACGAAACGGCTCAAGAAAAGATAGGCTTCGGTTGCCAGCTGACCTTCCCTACCTTATCTATTGTAGACCCGGAACTGATGGTTTCCATTCCTCCGCACCTCACCGCCTATCAAGGGTTCGATGCATTCTTCCATGCCGCAGAGGGTTTTATCGCCAATTGTGCAACACCCATCAGTGATCTTTACGCCTTAGAAGCCATCCGTCTGATCTACAAATATCTGCCAGTAGCCGTAGCCGACGGAAAGAATTTGAAAGCGCGTGCCAAAATTGCTTGGGCCAGCACCTTGGCAGGCATGGTGGAAGCCACTTCAAGCTGCACTTCCGAACATTCATTAGAACATGCCATGAGTGCTTATTATCCACAACTTCCTCATGGAGCAGGACTCATTGCCTTGTCTGAGGCATACTTCGAAACTTTCCGGCATGACTGTACAAAACGTTACATGAAAATGGCTGAAATGATGACCCAGAAAAAGAGCAACCGTCCGTCCGATTTCATTGATGCATTGATTACACTGCAAAAAGAATGTAAAGTACATTCTATCAAACTGAGCGAATTTGGTATCCAATCCGAAGATTTCCCCAAATTCCTGCAAAATGCAAGAGATACGATGGGAGGACTGTTCACTCTCGACCCACGCCCGATTACAGACGAAGAAATCCTGCATATCTTTAAAAATTCTTATAAATAATGGATAAAGAACTAGACCTTGCCGTAACCTGTTACGGCAAGGTAAAACCATTGAAATATGATTTGGTCCTCCTCCCTTGGGGAGCTACCGAACCGCATAATCTGCACCTGCCTTATCTGACAGACTGCATTCTGAGCCACGACATCGCACTAGATGCTGCAAAACTGGCAAAAACACATTACGGTATTCGTTGCATGGTCATGCCTTACATCACTGCCGGTTCACAGAATCCGGGACAACGCGAGCTGGATTTCTGCATCCATTATCGCTATGAAACGCAAAAAGCGATTTTAAGCGACATAGTTGCCTCTCTATACGCCCAGGGATACCGCAAAATGGTCATTATCAACGGACATGGCGGCAATACATTCAAAAGTATGATACGTGACTTGTCACTGGACTATCCCGACTTCCTGATAGCCAGCAGCGAATGGTTTGCCTTTGTTCCTGCTAAAGAGTACTTTGATGAACCGGGTGACCATGCAGATGAATTGGAAACTTCTGTTATGATGCATTATCATCCGGAATTGGTAAACCTGGATGAAGCCGGAGATGGAAATTATAAGAAGTTCGCTTCGCAAATGCTGAATGAAAAAGTGGCATGGATTCCGAGGAACTGGCAAAAAGTTTCGCAAGATACCGGTATAGGCAATCCTAAAAAAGCAAGTGCCGAGAAAGGTAAGAAATACGCCGAAGCAGTCGTCGCAAAATATGCATTACTGTTTGAAGAGTTGGTACATAAAGAACTTTATTAATGCCTCATCACTCAAGAAGATCATCTGACCTTTTTAAACGATGGTCTTCTATGTTCATATCACCTCCGCTTCTTCGTTATCAGATACATTTTCAGCTACCTTAGTTATACTTGCCATTTCAAAGTCCATACATATCCATATAAATATATGTATAACCATCGACTATGAAAAGAATAAATGTCCCCATGTGCCCATAAACAAACCACTCCCTGTACTATCTGCACAAGGATACTTCTCCAAATAATTTATTTCATCTCCAAAGGCTGAAATAAAATTCATTTAACAAAATAAAGAGATTTCCTTTATAGGATAAGTTCTACCAGAACTATTCCGTGTCCATAAAGGGAAAATAGATTGTATTTTATTTTATTTAAGAAGGAATTTTAAAAGGATTTTTCTACTGAATTTCTACTGTTATGCTACTTTGAGGCGGAAAAAGATAAAAGATATCCCTTTTTATATACTTTTATTTAGCTTATTTATCCGTAAATATTGACCGTTTTGTACTTTTTGTGTCGTATATCAAAAAATAATTTTATAATTAAAGTTGATTTAATAAAAAATATCCTATATTTGCGATGTGATATAATCTTAATTTAAAAATGTAGTTCTGGTAGAACTTCAAACAGTAACTTTAAAAACAAATCTATGAAGAAAACCTTATTCATGCTTTTTTGCCTGTTATGCTCCATAGGAGCCATGGCACAAAAGAAAACAATCACGGGTGTGGTCACAGACGCCACAGGTGAAGCGGTTATTGGCGCCAGTATTGTAGAAACAGGCACCACGAATGGTACAGTTACCGACTTAGATGGTAATTTTACACTTTCCGTAGCCAACGATGGCAGTATCAGAGTATCATTTGTCGGTTATCAGACACAAACTTTAAGCGTAAAGGGAAAGTCAACTTTTAAAATAGCATTGAAAGAAGACTCAGAAATGCTCCAAGAAGTTGTTGTAACCGGATATGGCGGCAAACAGTTGCGCACAAAAGTAACCAACTCCATTTCCAAGGTAAAAGAAGAAACATTAAAACAAGGACTTTATTCCAATCCGGCACAAGCCTTATCAGGAGCCGTGGCAGGTCTGTCCGTCAGCCAGACTTCCGGTAATCCGGGAGCAGCTCCTACCTTGGTACTTCGAGGAGGTACTAATTTTGACGGTTCAGGTTCACCTTTAATCCTGGTAGACGGCCAAGTACGCGGTTCTTTAAGTGACATCAACCCGGCCGATATTGAATCCATGGAAGTATTAAAAGATGCCGGAGCCACCGCCATCTATGGCGCCCGAGCCAATGACGGTGTAGTACTAGTCACTACCAAACGAGGCAAAGAGGGAAGTACACGTGTAGAGCTTTCGGCCAAACTAGGCTGGAACTACTTCCACAACTCTTATAACTTTATGAATGCGCGTGATTACATTTACTGGATGCGCACTGGTTACATGAATGCTTACACGGGAGACATGAAACATCCGGACGGATCGGCCGTACAAGGATGGTCTTCACTGACCGGTCTGACCGGTGCCACTCCTTATGGAACAGGCAACAAATATTGGGCAGATGATGACAAGACAATCCCGCTGAATGGAAACGAAAACAGCCAGGCTATATGGAGTACCATGAAATATTCGGACGATCTGGCTTTCCTGCTCAACCAAGGATGGGAAACCATGACTGATCCTATTTATGGAGACCAACTGATTTTCAAGAATACAGATATAGCGGATTTCAATATCAATTCCCCATCTTTCTCACAAGACTACAACCTGAGTGTAAGCGGAGGAAATGAAAAGGGAAACTACTATGCAGGTTTGGGATACAACCATAGTGAAGGTACAGCCGTAGGAAACAAGTACCAACGTATCACTTTCACATTCAATGCCGATTACAAGCTGAAACCATGGTTAACCTCCAACTCCAGCTTCAACTTTGCAGATGCAACCTGGAACGATCTTCCTCCTACCCAAAGCGCAGAAGCCAACTACTTCTCACGCGTTTTATCATTACCTCCCACTTTCCGTGGATATAATGCTGACGGTGAAATGCTTTTGGGACCCAATTCAGGCGACGGAAACCAACAAATCAATTTTGACAAGTTTGTCCGTGACAACAATACAGACAAGTTCACCATGAACCAATCTTTTACCGCAGATATCATGAAAGGACTCTCATTAAAAGTGAACGCCATCTGGTTCTATTCAGAAGAAAAATATGAAGCTTTCAACAAAGATTATTTATCTTCTCCCGGAAACTGGGGTAACCTCACACAGCACCTCGGCTTCCTACGGACGCACATTGGACCAAACTTATAATGCAGTGTTAAACTACAACTATCAAATAAACAAAGACCACTATCTGGATGCCATGGCCGGCTTCGAGTACTACGACTCATATTATAAAGGTTTCAGTGCCTCAGGATCGGGAGCTCCCAGTGACGCTTTCGGCGATTTGGAATATACCAGTGATGACAAAGGCAAACGCAGCATAGACTCCTCACACAGCCGCCAGCGTATCATGTCATTCTTCGGTCGTGTAAATTATGATTACCAGTCAAAATACTTGCTGTCTTTTGTTCTAAGACGGGACGGCTACTCCAAACTGGCCAAAGACAACCGCTGGGGTGTCTTCCCCGGAGTATCTACCGGATGGGTGTTCTCCAAAGAAAAATTTGCCAGTGAATGGGCCGATATCATCTCATTCGGTAAATTGCGTGCCAGCTTCGGTCTGAATGGTAATGTAAACAAAGATTTTGTAGGAAACTACACAGTACAAGGTGCTTATGCAGGCAGCAAATACAACGGCAACGCTTACTTCCTGTTAAACAACCTTCCTAATCCCTACTTGAAATGGGAGAAGTCAAGAACTTTCGAAATCGGTCTGGATCTAGGCTTTCTGGCCAACCGCATCAATGCCAATTTGACTTACTACAACCGACTGACCAGTGACAAGTATGCCAACATCACCATCCCGTCTACTTCGGGTGTTTCTTCCTTTACCTCCAACAACGGTAAGTTCCAGAACCAAGGCTTTGAATTCGAACTGGCATTCAAAGTTATCGACTCCAAAGACTGGAAATGGAATCTGAACTGGAACGGCGCATTAAATAAAAACAAAGTAGTGGCATTGCCCGACAACGGTCTGGAAAGAAACCGTCAAAATGCATTTCAAGTATATACCGGACGCCAGCTGGAGGACGGAAGCTATGAAAAAGCATGGGTAGGCGGTTATCAGGAAGGACAACGCCCAGGTGATTTGTACATGTTCGTAGCCGAAGGAATCTATCGTTCCGAAGATGAAATACCAGGAGGACTGATCGACTTGTCAAGTGGTAACAACGGCTCAAGCAACCGTCCCCTTTACGGAGGTGAGGAAGGATATAACAAACTGACAGCCAATCAGAAAGCGAATTCTCTCCGCATCCAGCCGGGTGATGTGAAATGGAAGGATGTAAACGGTGACGGCATCATCGACAATTACGACATGGTGAAAGTGGGCAACACTGTACCCAAATGGACAGGAGGTATCAATACTTCAGTCACCTGGAAAGACCTTACTTTATCAGCACGTTTTGACTATGCGCTTGGTTTCAAAGCGGTAGACTGGAAAACCATGTGGATCATGTCTTGCGCACAAGGTACTTATAACACCATTGCGGAAACCCACGACACCTGGTCACCCGAAAATCCCGGTGCACAATATCCTACTTATGTATGGGCCGACCAGTTGGGCAAGCGCAATTACTGCCGTCAATCCTCCATGTTTGCCTACAACGGTAACTATCTGTCTTTCCGTGAAATAGCCTTGTCATATAATCTGCCAAGCAACTGGGTGCGCAAAGCAGGACTAGGCTCAGTCATGCTCTCGGTAACCGGTCAGAACCTGGGTTACCTGACAGAAGCCAAACATTTATTCTCTCCGGAAAAGACAGACAACAATGGTGGATACCCATTGCCCCGCACTGTCATTCTCGGCGTAAACGTTTCTTTCTAAACTTATAAACTCTAACAGATTATGAAAAAAATATTCTATATCCTTTCAATATGTGTGATGACCATTCTCCAACCGTCCTGTGACGCACTGGATCTGGCACCGGAAGATTATTATGGAGCCGGAAATTTCTGGAAAGAAGCTTCCCAGCCCAAAGCATTCATGTTGGGTCTGCACGCCCAATTAAGAAGTTACTATGACATGTTCTACACCTTGGGCGAACTCCGCGGCGGCACACAACGTGTGGGCACCTCCTCGCTGAACACCAGCTTGAACTATGCCGATATCCGGTCACAGAATATCTCGGAAGATATTCCCGGCATATCCAATTGGAACGGGCTATACTCTCCCATCATGCAAGTAAACCATTTTATCCAAGAAGTAGAAAATGGGTGTACGTTTCTGGATGATGCAACCCGGAGCCGGTACTTGGGACAAGCGTATGGCATGAGAGCCCTGTATTACTTCATGCTATACAGAACTTTCGGGGGAGTACCTCTCATCACCAAAGTAGATATACTGGACGGCAAACCATCGGCAGACAAATTCTATGTGGAGCGCGCCACACCCGAAGCCACCATGGAGTTTATCAAAGCGGATATTAATAAATCCGAAAACTATTTCGGAAATAACACCTCTTTTGATGCATACGACTGGTCACGCTATGCCACTTTGATGCTTAAAGCAGAAATCTATATGTGGGCAGCGAAAGTATCCATCACCGGATTCACAGCAACCGGGGCAACCGATTTACAGACTGCCAAGACTGCCTTATCCGGGATCATAGGACATTTTGAATTAATGGACAACTTTGCCTCCATCTTCTCATGCGACAATAAAAAGAACACTGAAATTATTTTCGCCATGCCGTTTATAGAAGGTGAGGCCAGCAATGACGGAGGCAGATTCCTTTATCAGGATGCTGTATTTCTGGGGCAAGCATATGGTCGTAACGGTAAGGTGATTGAAAAAGATACCTTAAACTTGAAAGGTACCGGTGGAGTATTCCGTGACGAGTACACTGAAGATTTCTGGAAAACGTTCAAAGAAGGAGACAGCCGCCGTGATGCCACATTCATGGAGTATTACATGAAAAATGATAATGGCACGCTCAGCGAATTCGGATGCGTAATGAAAAAACGTATAGGTACAATCAATTCCAATGACAACCGCATCTATATTTCGGACATCCCCGTTTACCGCTATGCCGATGCGTTACTGATGATGGCGGAAATTGAAAACGGATTGAACAACCCTTGCGCTTCGTATATCAACGAAGTACGCAAACGTGCATACGGAGACACCTTTGAAGAAAACAAATACACGGAAGGCAGCTATGCGGAAAATGAACTAGCCATTTTGCAGGAACGGGACAAAGAGTTTGTCAGTGAAGGCAAGCGCTGGTTTGACGTATTGCGTATGCACGATGCATCCGGACGTTCTTTGGTCTTTTCTGCCAATGCCAACTATCCGGGCACAAATCCTATCCTCGGTACAGAAGAAGCATATAAAATGCTTTGGCCGGTTAATATCGGTACTTTGAATGTGAATCCGTTATTAACTCAAACTCCGGGATACGGGAAAAAATAAGCCAAATCCTCCTGTTTAGTTTTCAAGACAGATGTTTTAACATAGAAAAATAAAGGTGTGTCGTGAGATACACCTTTATTCATTATGCATATAGTTGATAAAACATCAATAACACAGAAAATCAATAACTATTTCCGTTCTTTTGAAAGTTCCTCCAATGTTTTTTCCTCGTACCTGCAAATCGCCTCCTTATAATCCTCGGAAATCAATTTCGGTTCTTTGTTTCTGTTAAATCAGTCTGATATATCTTTTTTAAGTTTAGTCACTTCAAAGAAAAAACTATCCGACTGATATGAAAACCTCATAAGAAAAATATTTCAGAGATTTTTAAACAGGCTATCAAAATATATTTGATATAATAAAATTTTAATGTACATTTGTGAAGTTAACTATATACTAACCTTTAAAAGCAGATCTTATGAAAAACAAATCACTTTTTTTAGTCCTAGTCATTCTTTGTTTGACTAGCGTAGAGATCTATTCTTCCCGACAAGAATTAAAGTTTGATGCACCTCTTCCGAGCAACACAGAAAACGGAAATGCTCGCAGTGATTACGGACCTCCCGGTGAAGGAGATAAATGCTGGTATTTCGATGGAGCGTCTTCTTGTGTAAATTTTTCATTCAATAATTGTTATGAAGACCCAAACCAAAGGTGCGGAAGAGATGAAGGAGCTCCCAATTAATTTAACCGACTAGCAAATCATTCCATAGGGTATTTAAGATCTTTCCTATTCATAATTAGTTGATCCAATCTACAAACTGAAGATAATTAAATACCCTATATTTAATCTATAGTGTATGAAATATTTTTTGTATATCTTCACTTATCTGCTTCTAGGAGCATCATGTTCATCTCCTTCTCGTCCAATAGACTATGGTACAGAATTAACAGCTACAGACTCCATCTGCCTGTCTATAGATGAACATACACATTATGAAAGCAAATCTATATTCCAATTTGAAGAAAACGGACATGAGTATCTTTCCTTTTTGAATGAAAAAGCAAGCTATAAAGTTCATATCTATGATTTGGATACCAAACAAGTTATTAAAACAATTCATCTACAAAAAGAGAGGGGAGAAATGCAATGCCATCAACTAATGGCTGTTTTCCACTTAGCTCAAAGCATTTTTTAATTACAACTTGGAATGGAGTTTTTGGAATTATCAATGAAAAAGGAGAAGTGGAAAATAAGAATAGCTTTTGGAAAGACAGCGTAAACTTTCATGCTTTCGACCACATTTGTTGCATGAGTTATACATATCGACCTGCCATAATTAAGGATTCTATTTTATATTTCAGTCAATCATTATTAAAATATCCCCGTAAAAAAGATGAATGGGATAAAATACCCATATTTGCTTATGCAGACCTTCATAAAAAAAAACTAGGGTGGACAGAACTACGATACCCATCTATTTTTAACAAAGATGAGATAGACTACATTCTGTATGACCCTGAAATCAGTTACACATATACAGGTAAAGAAGTTGTTGTTTCACTGGGACAATATGACAGCATATTTGTATCTTCTGATTTCAAACATAAAAAAGCGTATAATGCTAAAAGCCATTATCTGCCCCACGTGCGTCCAGTCTCCCAAAATTTACAAATTGATTTATTCAAAACCATACATGACAGAGGATTACAGCCCCATTACCACCACTTGATGTATGATAAATACCGAAAAAGTATTCTATCGGTTTGCCTTAATGCCGGATGATAATATAAAACCATTCTCCAACAATCCGCATCAAAGTTTCTCCATCATCATTCTAAACAAAGACTATGAAATTATTGGTGAAACAAAATTTCCCGGCAACACCTATGCCCATCACTTGTGCTTCGTAGGTAAAAAAGGCCTGTATATTTCAGAGAATAATGAAAACAACCCTCAGTTTGATGAAAACAAGCTAGTGTTCAGGTGTTTCACACTTCAAGGCCGGAAAAAATGAAGAAAAAGAACTACTCAATCATTCTATGTGGAGGACTGTTCCTGGCAAGCTGTATGTCCAATAATGACAAATGCCTTCAAAAACTGTTTGATGAAGTCGGAGTTGAGAAATCACAAATCCACAATGCCACCCACCTTGTTACCATATTGGGTAATGGTTGCAAAGGATGCATACACAAAGCTCTGTCAGAAATACATAACTCGACCGATACTATTTATATAATTGCATGTAAAAGTAAAAAGACTTTCAATTTAATTGCCAATAAAAATATAGATGACTACTCCAATGTATACCTAGACACTAAATCCATATTAGTGGAATTGGATATGGCTAAAAACACACCTAGAGTCTACCTTTTAAATAATGGTAAATATGTGTCGCACTCTTTTTATGGAAATGAATCTCCCAGCGAAGAAGCGAACACCACCATTACATTCAACACAAATGAGATAGATTTAGGCAAAATCAGCCGCACGGAAAAGGCAAGAATCAAATTCACAATATGGAATACAGGGAAGAACATAGTAAGAATCAGTCATATAGATCTTTCATGCGAATGTTTGAATATTGAAAATGAAATTACTGAAATAAATCCGGGAGACAGCACTTGTCTGAATATCATTTTCCATCCCGATGACATAGGAAAGTTTCAAAGAGAAATTTTATTATATGGTAATTTTGACTCATCTCCCAAACTTTTAACCATTACAGGAGAATGCTTTTAATAAAATAATACAATCTCGCTATAAATAATTTTTTAGCTATTTATAGCGAGTATACATCTATGGCTACCCTTTTGAAAGTTCCTCCAATGTTTTTTCCTCGTACCTGCAAATCGCCTCCTTATAATCCTCGGAAATCAATTTCGGTTCTTTGGTAGCCAGGTCATAACCTACCATCACCGTGCGGCACTCACACTTCACCTCATGGGTATCCGTAGTCACGGCACGCTGCAACAAGGTAAAACTCTTATGCCCCAAATGTACCACAGCCGTTTCTATCACCAGATGATCCGAGAAAAATACCGGCATAAAGAAGTTTGCATTGATATTGGCTACCACAATAGCCAGCTTGCTCCAGTCGGCACTGCCTAATACATCTTTTATATAAGTAGTCTTTGCCAAATCGTACAAAGAAAAGTAAACTGAATTGTTCATATGACCAAACTGGTCCACATCGCTGAATCGTATCTGCACCGGCATAGTATGCCTGAATTTTATATCCTCTGCCATAGTTAAGCTTATTAAAATCGTTCAAATATAACACTTTTCTATAATTGAACCCTAAATGACAGATTATTCTTAATTTTGCTGCGAAATAAATGAATATGTAATTTTAATAACAATATAAACATGGATAAGAAGTATAGCAGGGAGACCTTATGCGTACAGGCAGGCTGGACTCCGAAAAAAGGCGAACCGCGCGTTTTGCCTATTTATCAAAGTACCACATTCAAGTATGACACCAGCGAACAGATGGCGCGTCTGTTCGATCTGGAAGATTCGGGATATTTCTATACACGCTTGCAAAACCCCACCAATGATGCCGTCGCCGCAAAAATCGCAGCATTGGAAGGCGGTGTGGGTGCTATGCTGACCTCGTCCGGCCAGGCTGCCAACTTCTATGCCATTTTCAATATCTGTCAGGCAGGCGACCACTTCGTATGCTCGTCTACCATCTACGGAGGTACATTCAATCTGTTTGGCGTCACGCTGAAAAAACTGGGCATCGAGTGTACCTTCATTGACGCCAATGCATCCGAGGAGGAAATAGACAAGCTTTCCGCCCGAATACCAAAGCGTTGTTCGGCGAAACCATCTCCAATCCGAGCATCGATGTGCTGGACATCGAAAAGTTCGCACGCATCGCACACAAGCACGGTGTGCCTTTGATTGTGGACAACACCTTCGCCACTCCCATCAACTGCCGCCCGTTTGAATGGGGAGCGGATATCGTCACCCATTCTACAACCAAATACATGGACGGTCATGCCACCAGTGTAGGAGGCGCCATTGTGGACAGCGGCAACTTTGACTGGGAAGCCCATGCGGACAAATTCCCCGGTCTGACCCAGCCCGACGAGTCTTATCACGGACTGACTTATACCAAAGCGTTCGGCAAAATGGCTTACATGACGAAAGCAACCGCCCAACTGATGCGTGACCTCGGCTCCATCCAGTCTCCGCAAAATGCGTTCCTGCTGAATCTGGGATTGGAAACATTACACCTGCGCGTGCCCCGTCATTGCGAAAACGCACAGAAAGTGGCCGAATGGCTGGAAGCCAACCCGAAAGTGAAATGGGTGAACTATTGCGGACTGAAAAGCAGCAAATACTATGATCTGGCACAGAAATATATGCCAAACGGCTCGTGCGGTGTCATCGCTTTCGGCTTGAACGGAACCCGTGAGGAAGCGATAGAATTTATGGACAGGCTGAAATTCATCTGCATCGTAACCCATGTGGCCGACGCACGGACCTGCGTACTGCATCCCGCCAGCCATACTCACCGCCAGCTCACCGACGAACAGTTGCGCGAAGCGGGAGTAGCTCCGGGACTTGATTCGTCTTTCAGTGGGCATCGAGAATGTAAACGACATCATAGCCGACATTGAGCAAGCTTTACAATAAGACGAAGCGGATGAAAAAAATTATTATCATTGGCGCCACTTCCGGCATCGGACTGGAAGTGGCGCGATGCTATCTGAAAGACGGCTGGCAAGTAGGCGTGGCAGGACGTAGAGAAGAAGAACTGGAAAAAATCCGGTTATCCGCGCCCGGACAGGTATGTACTCAGACAATAGATGTCACCCGTGAGGACGCCCCTTTCTCATTGGAGCAACTGATTACTAAAATGGGAGGTATGGATGTGTTCTTGCTCAGCTCGGGCATAGGCAAACAAAATCTTTCACTTCAACCCGATATAGAATTACAAACCGCCGCCACCAATGTTTCGGGATTCATACGGATGGTCAATGCCGCCTATCACTATTTTGAGCAACGCGGGAAAGGGCATATAGCCGTAATCAGCTCCATAGCAGGCACCAAAGGGCTGGGATCCGCCCCAGCTTATTCAGCTACCAAGCGGTTTCAGAACACGTACATAAATGCATTGGAGCAATTGGCACACATGAAGAAACTAAACATCTCCTTCACCGATATCCGTCCCGGATTTGTCGCCACTCCTTTGCTGAAAGATGATAAATATCCGCTGCTGATGCATACTTCCCAAGTAGCATCTCAAATTGTAAAAGCCATTTCCCGAAGGAAAAGAGTAGCCATCATAGACTGGCGCTATCAGTTTATCGTATTCTTCTGGAAATTGATTCCCGGATGGTTATGGGTGAGGTTGCCTGTGCGGAACCAATAATCCCCAGCCAATATCATTTCATAAGAAAAACCCCTTGTTCTCATCCTGAACTTGCGAAAGATTTGTAAACAAGGCGAGGGTTTCTTCATTCTACTCCCCGAAATTACCTGAATGAAAGGAATTGGTTAAAGGGACCGGCAAAGCCTGTGATCATGCTGATGAAAGATCAAACAGGCTATTGAATGATGCTTTCTTTGTAAAGCTGAACCTCTTTACAAACATAGAAACTTAAAAAAATTCTTTTCCCTTTGTAACAACTTTCCCACTTCCCCCGTCTATCTGATTGAAAGCGCTTTCAAAAAACAATTTCAGTATGAACAAAAACCAAATAGAACCATGAAAAAGTTTGTATTTACTCTATTGCTAGTCTTCGTCTGCCATCTGGGCTACGCCCAAGGCATCAACGGTCTTTTCAATGAATTCGGCAGCGAAAAAAATGCCGATTGTGTCAAAGTATCTTCTTTCATGATGTCTCTTGGAAAAATGTTTGCCGGACACGATGAAGACGCTGAGATAATAAGAAAAATAAAGTCAATAAAAGTACTGGACCTGGAATCTTGTACGGCAAGCGTAAAAGAACGGTTCAACAAAAAAGTGAACAAACTGAATCTGAAAGGATATGATGAGCTGATGCGTGTAAACGATGAAGGCGAGAAAGTCCGCGTGCTGATGAAAACAAAAAAGGAAACTATCCGTGAACTGCTGTTTGTATGCACCGGAAAAGAAGACTGTACACTGGTACAGATAAACGGAAAATTCACAAAGGATGATATAAACAAATTAGTAAATCAGGAAACAGGGAAGAAGCATGGACACCGCTGAGTTTAAGCAACAATTTCTACCTTACCACCGGAAACTCTACCGGGTAGCCTTCCGGCTGACGGGCAACCCTCAGGATGCGGAAGATATGGTGCAGGAAGCGTATCTGAAATTGTGGAACAAGCGCGATGAACTGGCGGACGTACTGAACACCGAAGCCTATTGTGTCACCCTCATCAAGAATCTGTGCTACGACGTCCTGCGCCGGAGTCAGCCGGATGAAGACGGACGCCCTCCCGAAGAGCTGAACCTCCCTACGGACACCAACATAGCGCGGGAAGTGGAACAACGGGATGAGGTGAACCAGGTACGCCGGCTCATCGGCAGACTGCCAGAGCAACAAAAGCGGGTGATTCTGCTCCGTGATGTCAATGACTGCTCCTTTGAGGAGATAGAGCAAGCCACAGGACTGAATGCCATCAACATACGTGTGTTGCTGAGCCGCGCCCGCAAAAAGATACGTGAACAATATAATGCAATAATGAACTATGAAAGTAAATGAAATAGAAAGACTATTGACCCGGTATTACGATGGAGAAACCAGCGAAACCGAAGAAAAGGAACTGAAACGCTTTTTTACCGAAGAGGACGTTCCGGCTCATTTACTTGCCGAGAAGGAAATCTTCATGCAACTGGCAGCACAGCCCGCTCCCGAAATACCGGAAGGACTGGAAAGCAGGCTGAGCCGCAAGATAGACCAATGGGACACAGGCGAAAGACGCACGCTGAAAATAAAAAAACATACACGGGTCCTCCGCTTGCAATGGATAGGGAGCATAGCCGCCAGCCTGCTCATCCTGCTCTCCGTAGGACTGTACCTATACAAGCCCTATCCGGCACCGCAAGATACCTGCGCCACCCCCGAAGAAGCATACGTACAGGCCCAGAAGGCACTTATCATGCTTTCCAGCAGCCTGAATAAAGGAATAGAAAAAGTGGAATTGGTGCAGGAAGCCACCGGAAAAATTCAAGAGAACGTAAACGAACAATTAAACCGATTAAATAACATAAAACAATGAAACGTACATATATCATTACCTTATTGCTCTCTCTGTGCTCACTGTTCACCTACGCACAGGACAGTTTTTTCGACAAGTTCGCTGATATGGACGGGGTAACCTCTGTCTATATCTCAAAAGCCATGCTCAGCCTGATGCCCGACATGAAAACGGAAGGGGTAAATATAGGCGAAGTAGCCTCCAAACTGGATAACATCCAGATTCTAAGTTGTGAAAAACCCGACATTATCGCCAAGCTGAAAAAAGAGACAGCTTTCATCAGTCCCAAGAACGGCTACGAGGAACTGATGCGCATAAACGATGAAGGCGAAAAGACCATCATTTATCTGAAACGGAACAAAAACAAAGAAAAGGAATTTGTATTGATGAGTCAGGAAAAAAATGAATTTACCATCATCGCCATCACAGGAAATCTGACCCTGCAAGAGATACAAGGCATCATCAACAAGGAGTAACTCCACACATCCCCCACCATAAGGCCTTTTCTCCCGCCTGCTAAGGTCTGAAGAAAGGATATATACTATCTCCATAGCACTATGGAGTTATCTCCAAAGCTTGCGGAGTTAACTCCAAAGGCTATGGAGATAACTCCGCAGGCTTTGGAGATAGTAACCGGACGGTCGGAAAGGCTTAACAATAGGGCTGCGAATGCTTACGTTATCTCCGGAAAAGGGTTTTATCCGCCCGTAGAAGCCCCGCCAATGAAGGAACTTATTTCTTTATCCGTTTTTGGGTAGGCAAAGTAAACTCATGCGCTTCGGTCACCGCCCGTTGCTCTCTGTTGCAAAAACACGGAATTGCGCCTGGCCTGTTTTCAACTTCCTGCCTCCACGAATGGTGGCCGTGTACCTTATCTGATTCCCGACAGGCATATAGGCAATCTGAGCCGAAGGTGAAATCAAAATATGTTTCATGCCGCTCATTTCCTCTATTACCGGAGTAACATTGTAAGCGGGCACATCACCATCATTCACCACATCGAACACCAGTTTGCTGTCTTCTTCCGCATCAATAACGTGGTTACGGTTATCATCGATAAAACGCAGGTTGATAATCCTCAATCCCGATGAAGGCTCATAAGAGGAAGTGTGCTCATACTGCGAAGAAGAAGGATAAGTCTTTACGTAATACTCCTCCACCTGATAAGTTTCCTCCCGAGGTGTAGTTATGGCATTTCCCACAGCAGCCCCCCGTTACAGTTCCCAGCAGGGCGCCGAATTGCGAACCGTTGTATCCGCCGGCCCTGTCACCCACAATAGCGCCTAATACTCCGCCGATGGCCGCACCGGCTTGTACTGCCGCCGGATTGCCTTGCATTCCGGATGGTGAGCAAGCCGAAAGCAAAGCGGTCGGAATGCATAAAATGAATATCATTTTTCTCATACCCCAAGTAGTTTATAATCTTTATCAGACAGACAAATATACTTTTTCCTATTGACAATGGGTTCATCGGCTATGTTAAAATTTCATTTCCTGTCATGCATCCTCATCGGTCTAACCGCCATCATTCTGGATGGAAGGCTCTTCTTCCTAAAATGAAAAGATAAGTCTAAATAACACAAGAAACAGAAGGAGACGTTTTTTTTTCTATATATTTGCCGGAAAACAAATGAAAAGTTCTTCGCCATACCCTTGCATCGCCGCAGAAGGCTTCCCCCTCTCCGCTGCAAAACCGCGCCCGGTATGGCAAGGAAATATTTATAACCTATCATTATGGAATTGAAAGCAAAATACGAACAGCGCATTGAACAGGCTGAGGCAGAACTCCGCCAGGTAAAAAATAAGATTCTCCGCATCAGCACGCTGAGGGTCTTGTTATTTGCAGCAGGGATTATAGGAACAATCTACTTCTATCAGGCAGGGACACCCACTATATGTCTAACCATAGCGGTCACTTTCGTTCCTTTTCTGGCATTGGTGAAGTATCACAACCGGTTGTTTTTCCGCAAAGACTGGCTGGAAACCTGCATACGGGTGAATAGTGACGAGCTTTCCGCACTGGCGGACAACTATGAGCCATTTGAGGACGGAAAGGAATTCACAAACCCGGCCCACAGGTATTCTGACCTGGACTTGTTCGGAAGGCACTCCTTGTTCCAGGCCTTGAACCGTACCTGCACTTCATTCGGAAAGGAAAAACTGGCAGAATGGTTGCAAAATCATCTGGAGATAAAGGAAGAGATAATCCAACGGCAGGAGGCGACAAAGGAACTGGCTGCTTATTCCGATTTCCGGGAAACATTCCGGATCACCGGCCTGCTCTACAAAGGGGCGACAAGCGACCGCGAAGAAATTAAAGAGTGGACGGAAGCACCTGCCTATTTCAGCAAGAAATGGTGGAGCCGCCCGTTATTGGGAATCGTTCCCGGAGTCAACATCGTACTGGCTATGCTGGGAGTGGCGGGGGTCATTCCGATGACATGGTTCGGACTGGCCTTCGGACTGTTCGTGATAGGTAGTTTCGGACTGATAAAGCCTGTCAGCAACCTGCAAAGAGTGTATGACAAGAAATTACGTATTCTGTCTATCTACGCCGAACTGATCAGCCTGATAGAAAACCGGGAAATGAACGCTCCGCTACTCAGACACCTGAAAGCTGAATTCGGCATGAACGGGAAATCCACCACCCATATCTTGAAAGAGCTTTCACGGGAACTGGACAAACTGGACTTGCGCAACAACCAACTGCTATATGTCTTGCTGGAAGGTTCCATGTTCTGGCAACTCCGGCAGGTAATGCGCATTGAGCAATGGAGGCACAAATATGGAAAATATCTGCTCCACTGGCTGGACGTATTGGGTGACATTGATGCTCTTTGTTCTCTGGCGACATTTGCCGGCAACCATCCCGCATACACCTATCCGACCATTGCCGGCAAGCCTTTTGTATTCCTTGCAAAGGATATGGGACATCCCCTGATGCCTGCACGGCAATGTGTGACCAATGATGCCGATATCCCCTCAAGACCGTTCTTTGTCATCATCACAGGAGCCAACATGGCAGGAAAAAGTACTTATCTGCGTACAATCGGAGTGAATTATGTATTGGCATGTACCGGCTGCCCCGTATGCTGTTCCTCCCTTGAAATATATCCTGCCAAACTAGTGACAAGCTTGCGGACTTCCGATTCGTTGACAGACAACGAATCTTACTTCTTTGCCGAACTAAAACGATTGAAACAAATTATAGACCGCCTGAATAAGGGAGAGGAGTTGTTCATCATTCTGGATGAGATTTTAAAAGGAACCAACTCGATGGACAAGCAGAAAGGCTCATTCGCCCTGGTACGCCAACTGATGGAACTGAAGACGAATGGCATCATTGCCACACACGACCTGCTATTAGGGAAACTAATAGAATATTTCCCCAAAGAGATACGGAATTATTGCTTTGAAGCTGATATTACCAACGATGAACTGACTTTTTCATACAAACTCCGTGAAGGTATCGCACAAAATATGAATGCCTGCTTCCTGATGAAAAAGATGGGGCTAATCATCAACGACTAACCCCACCCGACAATTTATCACATTAACGTCTTAAGCAAATAAAGCAGACCTTCACAGGCACACCTTATTTCATAACATAAAGAGTCATAGAAAATCAAAATTCACTTGTTTCCAAGCAATGTACAAACGCACTTGCATCATCTCCCGTGAAATAAAACACAGAAGATGCAGGTTCGTATGTATAGGGGATGAAACGGAACAGCTGGGCCGCAACGAATTTCTTGTCCTGAGAAATCATATAGTCCATACGTACGTTTCCGTTTGTCTTTACTTTCACGTCATTCCTGGTTTCAAAACCTTTTTTCTCCAACGCATCCGTCAAAGCCTGTAAATCGCATACATCAAAGAAGCAGGTCCCTTCTTTAGCTACGCTGCCGGTAGGTGCATATACCCATTCCTTGCCTCGCCAGAAAAAGCGGAATACGGCCCACAGAAACAAAATGGTTCCACCGGCCATAAGCACCATGCTCATGGTGGATGAGGAATCCCCCATCTTTAAAGAGGTTGCAAATGCACCCGCACCTATCACACAAAGGATAGCGGATATGATAATAGAAGAAACACTAGTACGTTTTACGACATCAGGGTGTGTTGTTGAAAACAAGGTTGCTTCAGTAGAAACTGTATTACTCATAATAATTTAAATTTTATTCTTTACTAATTAAAAATACAATAATTCATACCAAGGTCACATCTCGCCAATCACCCGGCAAGACAGAACCATGAAAAACAAATTGGTAAAAGAATAAAAGCTAAATAAGAATGCGCCTCATACCAAAGATATAGTGCTCGCAAGCACTATCCCAGGGAAGGGAATAGGAAGAGGCATACACATGGGTATGACAGCTTGCAAGACTGGCCATCCGGGCGGCCATCTTACGCAACAAAATTTTGATAAATTGGGTAGTCTCCATGGAGGAAAAACGGTACATACGCTCTGCAGAGGCACTGACGCGATGTGCTAAAGTATGAGCGTCCCCAAACTCCATATCTGCTATTCCCTTATTGCTATCCAAGGGAATGACACGATCTTCATTGATGGAGTGCTGCGGAGTAGTATCCGTATGCTGTACAGTACATACCGTCATTGATGCAGCTGGAACTGCATCTACATATTCTGTTCCGGCAAAAGCCAAGGCAAACAGAAAAAATAATATGACTGTAACAAATCCTTTCATTGCTTACTGTTTGGTTTACAAAGATAACATAAATAGCGTTTTAGGTTTCATTTCATACAATAATTAACACATATCAAAGGTATTTTGTTTTAAGGGAGCTATGAAGGATTATCCAAAATTATGAAGGATCGGTTCTCAATTCCTTCATGGTTTCTTCCTGAAAAGCAACAGGTTACCTATCTATGACGGTTTTGAAGGAATTATTCGATGTTTCTAATTCCGACTTTAAATTAAAAGCTGTTCTTGTTCTGCATGCCTCGTCCGTATCAAAACTTTTGTAAACAGAACAAGTAATATGCATGTGGACAGAAGCCTCACAGCTTGTTTTCTCATTACTGCCGGTCAGGGCATAAAATAAAAAAAGCCACAGCTTTTATAGCTATGGCTTTTATATATATGATGATTACAGATTATTCAGCTTTAGGGGCTTCCTCTGTAGTTTCAGCTGCCGGTGCTGCAGGAGCTTCTGTAGCGGCTGCACTCTTCTTAGAACGACGAGTACGAGTTGCTTTCTTAGCAGTTGCAGTCTTAGCCATGTTTTCATCGTAATCTACCAATTCGATAAAGCACATTTCAGCATTATCACCCAAACGATGACCTGTTTTGATGATACGAGTATAACCACCCGGACGATCTGCTACTTTTACAGAGATTTCTTTGAACAACTCCGTTACAGCAAACTTATCTTGCAAGTTGCTAAATACAACACGACGTGAATTAGTTGTGTCGTCTTTAGATTTTGTAATTAAAGGCTCAACGAATTTCTTCAAAGCTTTAGCCTTTGCAACAGTCGTAGTGATTCTTTTGTGCTTGATCAAAGAACAAGCCATGTTAGATAACATAGCACTTCTATGAGAAGCAGTACGACCTAAATGATTGAATTTCTTATTATGTCTCATTTTTTATTCTTTATCTAATTTATATTTAGAGATATCGGTTCCAAACGACAGATTCAGACCCTCGAGCAAATCATCAAGCTCCGTGAGCGATTTCTTACCGAAGTTTCTGAACTTCAACAGATCTGTCTTGTTGAACTGTACCAAGTCACCCAATGTTTCCACATCGGCAGCTTTCAAGCAGTTCAAGGCACGAACTGAGAGGTCCATATCAACAAGCTTAGTCTTAAGCAGCTGGCGCATGTGCAATACTTCTTCATCAAATTCTTCATTGCCGTCCACATCGGATGTTTCAAGAGTAATCTTTTCATCAGAGAACAACATGAAATGATAAATCAATATTTTAGCGGCTTCTTTCAAAGCTTCCTTCGGGTGAATGGAACCATCGGTAGTAATTTCCAATACCAGCTTTTCGTAGTCAGTCTTCTGTTCAACACGGAAGTTTTCCACCTGATATTTTACATTACGTATCGGTGTGTAAATAGAATCGATAGGAATTACATTAACATCGGTACAATATTCGCGGTTTTCGTCGGCCGGAACATACCCTCTACCTTTATTAATGGTAATGTCCATCTGCATTGTTGCTTTTGAATCTAAATGGCAAATAACCAATTCAGGATTTAACACTTCAAATCCAGTCAAATACTTACTTATATCACCTGCCTTAAATTCACTAGAATTCTCAACGGTAATGCTTACCTTTTCATTTTCGAACTCTTCTACTACTTGCTTAAATCTGACTTGCTTCAGATTTAAGATAATGTTGGTCACGTCTTCTTTAACACCGGGTACAGATGCGAACTCATGTTCTACACCTTCGATCTTAATCGTGTTGATTGCAAATCCTTCCAATGAAGAAAGAAGAATACGGCGTAAAGCATTACCTACGGTAATACCGAAACCGGGTTCGAGTGGACGGAACTCAAATTTTCCAAATCTGGAGTCCGCTTCCAACATTAATACTTTATCAGGTTTTTGAAATGCTAATATCGCCATGAAATTAATTATTATTTAGAGTACAATTCAACGATCAAGTGTTCTTTAATGTTTTCAGGAATGTCTGCTCTTTCAGGTATATGTAACAACTTACCTACCTTAGAACTTTCATCCCACTCCAACCAAGGATATTTGCTGTGATTGAATCCTGCAAGTGAATTAGCAATCACTTCCAAAGATTTAGATCTTTCGCGTACACCCACAATCTGACCGGGTTTTACAGAGAATGAAGGAATATTAACTACCTTTCCATCTACTGTAATGTGCTTGTGACTTACTAACTGACGGGCAGCAGCACGAGTCGGAGCAATACCCAAACGGAACACCACGTTGTCAAGACGAGCCTCTAAACTCTGCAACAAGATTTCACCGGTAATACCGTTAGCACTTTCAGCCTTTTCAAACAGGTTACGGAATTGTTTTTCCAATACACCGTAAGTATATTTAGCTTTTTGTTTTTCTGCCAACATGACACCATACTCAGAAGTCTTTCTTCTTCTGTTGTTACCATGTTGTCCGGGAGGATAATTCTTCTTAGATAAAACTTTATCTGCTCCAAAGATTCCTTCACCGAATTTACGGGCAATTCTTGATTTTGGTCCAGTATATCTAGCCATTTCTTTTTCTAATTTAATTGTTACTAATGAACTTAATTTGTTGCAGCCGCGATTACAGAAAGGAAGTGCAATCCATTATTAACAAAATCAAGTTACATATAAAAATAGGTTATCTATTAAACTCTTCTTCTTTTCGGAGGACGACAACCGTTGTGCGGAAGCGGAGTTACATCAATAATTTCAGTAACCTCGATACCAGCTCCGTGAACAGTTCTGATAGCAGACTCACGTCCGTTTCCAGGACCCTTTACATAAGCTTTCACCTTTCTCAGGCCAAGATCAAACGCTACCTTAGCGCAATCTTGTGCAGCCATCTGTGCTGCATAAGGAGTGTTCTTCTTAGAACCTCTAAATCCCATCTTACCTGCAGAAGACCATGAGATAATCTGACCTTCACTATTTGCCAGAGATACAATGATGTTGTTGAATGAAGAATGAACATGCAACTGTCCATTAGCGTCAACCTTCACATTTCTCTTCTTAGCTGCGACTGTTTTTTTGCCATATCAACAATTATTATTTAGTAGCTTTTTTCTTATTTGCAACTGTTTTCTTTCTTCCCTTACGTGTACGAGCGTTGTTCTTAGTGCTCTGGCCACGAACCGGCAGACCAATACGGTGACGTACACCACGATAGCAACCAATATCCATTAATCGCTTAATGTTTAATTGCACTTCTGAACGAAGATCACCTTCTACTTTGTATTCAGCACCAATGATTTCACGAATTTTAGCAGCCTGGTCATCTGTCCAGTCTTTTACTTTCACATCTCTGTCAACACCAGCCTTATCCAAGATTTTTGCTGAACTACTGCGTCCAATACCATATACATAGGTTAACGCAATCTCGCCTCTCTTATTCTGAGGCAAATCTACACCAACTATTCTTATAGCCATATACTAAATTATTTTTTTTGCAAAAATAATAAATTATCCTTGACGTTGTTTATACTTAGGATTTTCTTGTTAATAACATACAAACGGCCATTTCGTCTAACGATTTTGCATTCCGGCGTACGTTTCTTTAATGATGCTCTTACTTTCATATCTTATTTCTTTTTTATTTATATCTAAAAACGATTCTTCCTTTAGATAAGTCATAAGGAGACATCTCTACTCTGACCTTATCCCCGGGTAATATTTTAATGTAATGCATTCTCATCTTGCCAGAGATATGAGCAGTAATCTCATGCCCGTTTTCTAGCTCAACACGAAACATTGCATTAGACAATGCTTCAACTATAACTCCATCTTGTTCTATTGCGGATTGCTTTGCCATATTAAATTGCTTTATCTCCTAATACTTGTTCGACATATTCAAATGAGGACAAAATATCTGCCTTCCCAACTCCTATTGCAACTGTATGCTCAAAGTGAGCGGCACATTTCCTATCGCGTGTACGCACTGTCCATCCATCTCTTTCCATTACTATCTGGCGGGAACCCAATGTTATCATCGGTTCGATGGCAATGCACATACCCTTTTTCAACTGAGTGCCGTATCCTCTTTTTCCATAATTGGGTACCTGCGGATCTTCATGCATATCTTTTCCAATACCATGACCTACGAATTCTCTTACCACACCATAGGAATTAGCCTCGCAATGTTGCTGGACAGCAAAACCTATATCACCCAAACGCTTTCCATGAATGGCATTCTCTATACCTAAATATAAAGCTTCTTTTGTTGTCTTCAAAAGTTTCAAGACCTCAGGATCAACTTCTCCTACACAGAAGGTATAAGCTGAATCCCCACAAAACCCATTCATATAAGTACCACAATCAACAGAAACAATATCACCTTCTTTCAAAGGGATATCATTGGGAATACCGTGTACAACCTGATCATTTACCGAAGTACACAAGGTACTGGGAAACGGATCACCATACTGATTGGGAAAACCTTTAAAAGTAGGAACAGCTCCATTATCTCTAATAAACTCTTCAGCCACCTTGTCAAGTTCCTTAGTTGTCACACCGGGTTTTATCAATTTAGCAACTTCAGCCAGAGTCCTACCTACAAGTAGGTTACTCTGACGAAGCAGCTCTATCTCATCATCTGTCTTAAGAAATATCATCTCAGACTAATTAATATGCAGCAACATTACCAGCACGCCCCTTGATTCTTCCGGAATTTAACAATCCGTCGTAATGGCGCATCAGCAAATGACTTTCTACCTGTTGGAGTGTATCCAATACAACACCTACAAGAATCAATAAGGATGTACCACCGAAGAACTGGGCGAACTCAGCTTTTACTCCAAAAATACCGGCAAATGCAGGCATGATGGCTACAAGAGCCAAGAATATAGAACCCGGCAGAGTAATACGAGACATGATCGCATCTATATACTCAGCTGTATTCTTACCTGGTTTTATTCCCGGAATAAAACCATTATTTCTCTTCATATCTTCTGCCATCTGGTTAGGATTAATTGTTATTGCAGTATAGAAGTAGGTAAACACAATAATCAATATTGCAAAAACAAAATTATACCAGAAGCTAGTATGATCTACAAATGCACGTACAATACCACTTGCTGTTGCAGCATTTGAGAAACCTACCAATGTAATAGGGATAAACATGATTGCCTGGGCAAAGATGATAGGCATTACATTCGCAGCATTCACCTTTAAAGGAATATATTGTCTTGCACCACCATATTGTTTGTTTCCTACAATACGTTTCGCATACTGTACGGGAACTTTGCGGACGCCTTGAACCAGCAAAATTGCTGCTGCAATAACGAACAACAAAAATACTATTTCCAACAAAAACATGATGATACCACCTGCACCCGGAGAAGCCAGACGAGAAACAAACTCCTGGAATAAAGATTGTGGCAGACGGGCAATAATACCAATCAAAATGATGAATGATATACCATTACCTATCCCCTTATCTGTTATTCTTTCTCCAAGCCACAGAATAAACATACTTCCAGCTGCCAAAATGATGGTAGAAGTAATTATAAAGAATGTCCAATCTAATGAAGCATTAAGTGATGGTCCGGCTTGCATCTTAAGGTTAAGCAAGTATGAGGGAGCTTGGAAAACCAAAATTGCAATTGTCAATATACGAGTATACTGATTGATTTTTCTTCTACCACTTTCACCTTCACGCTGGATTTTCTGAAAGTAGGGAACAGCAATCGCCAAAAGCTGAATTACAATTGATGCCGAGATATATGGCATGATTCCCAATGCAAAAATAGATGCATTGGAAAACGCTCCTCCAGAGAACATGTTTAACAAGGCTAACAAACCTTCACTCGTTTGTTTATGCAACTGAGTTAACATAGCAGGGTTAATACCTGGCAGAACCACGTAAGAACCAAACCTGTAAATTGCAACAAATAATATAGTAATGAGGATCCTTTGTCTCAGATCCTCAATTTTCCATATATTCTTTAATGTTTCAATAGATTTTCTCATTGAATCAGAGTTTTACTGCATTACCACCAACAGCTTCGATTGCAGCTACCGCACTCTTTGAAAAAGCATTAGCTTCCACATCAAGCTTAGTAGTCAAACTACCGTTACCTAGTACTTTACCAATTGATTAGAAGAAATGAAACCAGCTTCGATAAAGTCATTCATACCTACCTTAGTCAGATTCTTAGCTTCAGCCAATTTCTGAATAGTTTCAAGGTTAATAGCTTTATATTCTACACGGTTAATATTCTTAAAACCAAACTTCGGAACACGACGTTGAAGAGGCATCTGTCCACCTTCAAAACCAATCTTCTTTGAATAACCTGATCTTGATTTAGCACCTTTATGACCTCTTGTAGAAGTACCACCCAAACCAGATCCCGGGCCACGGCCAATTCTTTTTCTAGTCTTTGTAGATCCTTCTGCAGGTTTTAAATTACTTAAATTCATATCGTAATTAGTTTTTTTATTAACAATGAATTACTTAACGATGGCAACCAGGTGTTTTACCTTTTCAACCATTCCCAGAATAGAAGGAGTTGCTTCGTGCTCAACCACACGATTCATCTTGCGAAGTCCCAGCGCATCGAGTACTCTCTTTTGATCAGCAGGAGCACCAATTCTACTTTTTACTTGTTTAATCTTAATAGTTGACATAATTCCTCCTTATCCTCTAAATACTTTTTCCATACTTACGCCTCTGTTCTGAGCAACCATACGGGCATCTCTCATCTCGCCCAAAGCTAAAATAGTAGCTTTTACCAAGTTGTGCGGATTAGAAGAACCTTTTGACTTAGCCAAAACGTCTGTAACACCCACACTTTCCAAAACAGCACGCATCGCACCACCTGCTACCACACCAGTACCGGTAGAAGCCGGCTTGATGAATACTTCAGCACCACCAAATTTAGCCGACTGCTCATGAGGAACTGTACCTTTTAATACAGGAACACGAGTCAAGTTCTTAGCTGCTTCTACACCTTTAGCAATAGCAGCTGTTACTTCACCTGCTTTACCAAGGCCCCAACCAATAATACCGTCTTCGTTTCCAACAACGACAATTGCAGAGAAGCTGAATGTTCTACCACCCTTTGTTACCTTTGTAACACGGTTGATAGCAACCAATCTGTCTTTTAACTCTATATCGTTAGTTATCTTAACTCTATTATTAACTGCCATAATTGATTAAAATTTAAGTCCACCGTTACGAGCAGCGTCAGCTACTTCTTTTATTCTCCCATGATACAAGTAACCATTACGGTCGAATACGACAGTCGTAATACCAGCTTCCTGAGCCTTCTTGGCAATCAGTTCACCAACTTTAGCAGCCTGTTCTTTCTTAGGCATAGCTTCCATTCCCAAAGATGAAGCTGCAGCCAAAGTTCTACCAGACAAGTCATCGATAACTTGAACGTAAATCTGCTTGTTACTTCTAAACACACTCATACGCGGACGTTCAGTAGTACCTGAAATCTTATTGCGTACTCTATATTTGATCTTGATTCGTCTTTCTAATTTTGTTGTCATGATAATACAATTTTATGTAAATTATTTAGCACCGGCTGACTTACCAGACTTTCTACGAATTTCTTCGCCAACAAACTTAATACCTTTACCTTTATAAGGTTCCGGCTTACGGAAAGAACGTATTTTTGAACAAACCTGACCCAGCAGTTGTTTGTCACAAGATTCCAATATAATAAGAGGGTTCTTATTTCTTTCTGACTTAGTTTCTACCTTGATTTCAGGAGGTAACTGCATAAAGATATTATGAGTATAACCCAAAGCGAAATCAATAATATTACCATTGTTTGAAGCACGGTAACCTACACCGACAAGTTCCAGTTCTTTCTTATAACCTTCAGAAACACCAATAACCATGTTGTTAACCAAAGAACGATACAAGCCATGAAAAGCATGTCTTTGTTTTACGTTATCCAACATCGCGTTTTCGTTTTCTGTCAACATCACATGTCCATCTTCAATTGCAACATTGATAGAAGGATCTACAAATTGGCTAAATTCGCCTTTAGGACCTTTTACAGTAACTACATTATCCTTCAGAGTAACTGTTACTCCAGTGGGAATACTAATGGGTAATTTTCCTATTCTTGACATTGCTTATCCTCCTATTAATATACGTAACAAAGAACTTCACCACCAATTTTCAGTTCAGCAGCTTCTTTGTTAGTCATTACACCTTTGGAAGTAGATATTATAGCAATACCTAAACCATTAATTACTCTCGGCATGTCTTTGTAACCAGTATACTGACGCAAACCCGGAGAAGAAACTCTAATCAACTTCTTGATTAGCGTTTACTTTGTTTACTGTGTCATACTTCAAAGCCACTTTTGATAGTTCCTTGAGGACCATCTTCTACGAATTTGTAGTTCAGAATGTAGCCCTTTTCGAAAAGAATCTTAGTGATTTCCTTTTTCAAATTTGAGGCAGGCACTTCTACTACTCTGTGCTTTGCACTAATTGCATTTCTCAATCTGGTGAGATAATCTGCGATTGGATCTGTCATATAAATAATTAATTAAATTAATCAGGACCACCCTGACAATATTTAAAAATAAAAAGAATTACCAGCTTGCTTTCTTAACGCCCGGAATCAATCCATTAGAAGCCATTTCGCGGAACTGAATTCTTGAAATTCCGAACTGACGAATATAACCTTTAGGACGACCAGTCAGTTTGCAACGGTTGTGCATACGAATCGGATTAGAATTCTTTGGAAGAGCCTGTAATTTCTGAGCAGCTTCAAAAAAGCATCAGCAGGATCACCTGAGTTGACAATCTTTGCTTCAACGCAGCACTTTTTTCAGCATATTTGGCTACAAGTTTGGCTCTTTTTACTTCACGAGCCTTCATTGATTCCTTTGCCATAATCTATTAGTCTTTTTTAGTTTTTAAAAGGTAAACTGAATTCCTTTAGCAATGCATAACCTTCTTCATCTGTCGGCGCAGAGGTTACAAAGGTAATATTCATTCCGAGAATTCTTGTAATACTATCGATATTTATTTCAGGAAAAATGATTTGTTCCTGAATACCAAGGGTATAGTTACCTTTCCCATCAAACTTACTTTCGATACCTTTAAAGTCACGAATACGAGGAAGAGCTACACGAACGAATTTCTCCAAGAATTCGTACATTCTTTCACGACGTAAAGTTACCATAACACCAATCGGCATTTTTTTACGCAACTTAAAATTTGCGATATCTTTACGAGAAATGGTAGCTACGGCCTTCTGACCTGTGATAGCTGTCATTTCATTGATTGCTACTTCGATAATCTTCTTATCAGCAACAGCCATACCTAACCTTGATTGATAACAATCTTTTTAAGTACGGGTACCTGCATTGTAGAAGAATACTGGAACTGTGATTTCAATGCAGGTGCGATACGATCTGCATATTCTTTCTTTAGACTAGCAGTATTACTCATTACTAAATCTCCTCTCCTGATTTTTTAGAATAACGCACTAAAGTTCCTTCCGAACTCTCTTTTCTACCAACACGCGTTGCTTTACCAGTTTTTGGATCAACCGGGTTCAAGTTTGAAATGTGGATAGAAGCTTCTTGCTTCACGATACCACCTTGCGGATTCTTTGCATTTGGCTTAGTGCTCTTAGACACCATGTTGATACCCTCAACAATTGCACGACCTTCTTTAACAAGAACCTTCAATACACGACCAGTTTTGCCCTTATCTTCGCCAGCATTTACGTAAACTGTATCGCCTTTTTTAATATGTAATTTACTCATTACTTAAATCTTTTACAAATTAAAGTACCTCAGGCGCAAGTGACACAACTTTCATGTTTGTAGCACGAAGTTCTCTAGCTACTGGACCGAAAATACGACTTCCTCTAATTTCACCTGCATTATTCAACAACACGCAAGCATTATCATCAAAACGTATATAAGAACCATCAGGACGACGGATTTCTTTCTTTGTACGTACAATCAAAGCCTTTGATACTGCACCTTTTTAACATCACTAGAAGGGATAACACTCTTCACTGAAACGACAATGACATCCCCCACTGAAGCATAACGACGACCTGTTCCACCCAAAACACGGATGCACAACGCCTCTTTCTAGCTCCACTGTTATCACATACTGTAAGTCTGGATTCTACTTGTATCATAATTACTTAGCTCTTTCAATTATTTCTACTAATCTCCATCTTTTAGTCTTGCTCAAAGGACGAGTCTCCATAATGCTTACAGTATCACCGATATTGCATTCATTCTTTTCATCGTGAGCATGGTATTTCTTCGTCTTGCTAACGAACTTACCATATATAGGGTGTTTTTCCTTAAACTTAGAAGCAACTGTGATAGTTTTGTCCATCTTATTGCTCAGTACAACCCCTGTTCTTTCTTTTCTTAAATTTCTTGCTTCCATCAAGCTGATCATTTATTGTTAAGTTCTCTTTCGCGCAATTCTGTTTTCATACGCGCAATAGTCCTGCGTAATTGTTTGATTTGAGCAGGATTTTCCAAAGGAGAAATAGAATGATTAATAACCATCTGGTCATAATTAGCCGTTTCTGCCTCTACTCTTTCTACTAAATCACTAGTAGTCATTTCTTTAATTTCTGCAATTTTCATAACACTTACGCATTTTGATTTTGAATATCATAATCACGTCTTACGACAAACTTCGTTGTAATAGGAAGCTTTTGAGCAGCTAAGCGCAATGCTTCTTTCGCGATTTCGTAAGATACTCCTTCAGCTTCAATAATGATTCTACCTGGAGTTACAGGAGCCACAAATCCCTCTGGAGCACCTTTACCTTTACCCATACGTACATCGGCAGGTTTTCTAGTGATCGGCTTATCCGGGAATATACGGATCCAGATCTGTCCTTGACGTTGCATATATCTTGTCACTGCAATACGAGCAGCTTCGATCTGACGGCCTGTAATCCACTTAGTCTCCAAAGCCTTTATGCCAAAAGAACCAAAGGCCAGCTGGTTGCCTCTCTGGGCATTACCTTTCTGACGGCCTTTTTGTTGTCTTCTGAATTTTGTCTTTTTCGGTTGTAACATAGTTTCCTAAAATTCAAATTCGTTTAGCGATTATTTTTCTTTCTTTTGAAGTTCTTTCCGCCGTTGTTTCCACTATTGTTTCCACGACCACTTTCTTTGCTTTGTGTAAAGTTCGGAGCTAATTCTTTCTTACCAAACACTTCACCTCTACAAATCCAAACTTTGATACCTAAAAGACCTACTTTAGTCAACGCTTCAGCATGACAGTAGTCGATATCAGCTCTGAAAGTGTGTAACGGAGTTCTTCCTTCTTTATACATTTCAGAACGAGGCCATTTCAGCTCCATTCAAACGTCCTGAAATCTGAATTTTGATACCTTCAGCACCCATACGCATTGTATTTGCGATAGCCATCTTAATGGCACGGCGGTAGGCAATTTTACCTTCAACCTGGCGAGCAATGTTGTTAGCAACAATTACAGCATCCAGTTCCGGTCTCTTCACTTCAAAGATATTAATTTGAATATCTTTGTCGGTAACCTTCTTCAACTCCTCTTTTAACTTATCAACTTCTTGGCCACCTTTACCGATAATAATACCCGGGCGAGCAGTGCAAACAGTAATAGTAACGAGCTTCAGCGTACGTTCAATTACGATTCTTGATACACTTGCCTTTGCAAGTCTTGCATTAAGATATTTACGGATTTTGCTATCTTCCAGCAAAGAATCACCGTAATCATTTCCACCATACCAGTTAGAATCCCATCCTCTGATAATTCCTAAACGGTTGCTTATTGGATTAACTTTTTGTCCCATCTACCTTAATTTTGATCTTCGTTATTACTTTTAGCACCAACGAACAATGTTACGTGATTTGAACGTTTGCGAATTCTATATCCTCTACCCTGTGGTGCCGGTCTCATTCTTTTTTGAGTGTAGCTCCACCATCAACAAAAAATCTTGTTACGAACAACTCGCCACTTTCCGCTTTACGTTCGTTTTTCTGTTCCCAGTTAGCAATTGCAGAGCGAAGCAATTTTTCTACTCTTGCAGCAGCTTCTTTTGAAGAAAATTTCAAAACACCAAGTGCTCTGTTCACTTCCATACCGCGAATCATATCTGCAACCAAACGCATCTTACGCGGAGAAGTAGGAACATTTTGCAATTTAGCAAAATACATGGTCTTAAGGGCTTCTTTTCTTTTTTCAGCCGATATTTTTTTTCTTGCTCCCATTATATTTATTACTTTATTATTTCAAATAATTCCTATTATCTTTTCTTGTTACCAGCGTGTCCTCTGAATGTACGAGTTGGAGCAAATTCGCCCAACTTGTGTCCTACCATGTTCTCGGTAACATAAACAGGAATAAATTTATTTCCATTGTGAACTGCAACTGTATGGCCTACGAAATCAGGCGAAATCATTGAAGCTCTGGCCCAGGTCTTTACTACGACTTTCTTGCCCGATTCATTCATGGCAAGCACTCTTTTTTCAAGCTTTACGTTAATATACGGACCTTTTTTTAATGAACGACTCATAGTTTACTCAATTAATCAGATTACTTCTTTCTTCTCTCAATAATGTACTTAGACGATTGTTTCTTAGGAGCTCTAGTCTTAAGACCCTTAGCGTACAATCCCTTACGAGATCTCGGATGTCCTCCTGAAGAACGACCTTCACCACCACCCATCGGGTGATCAACCGGGTTCATAACAACACCACGGTTACGCGGACGACGTCTAACCGGCAGACAGCAATACGGC